>Ga0307991_1001938_pt1 | contig 14220 bp, 18 predicted proteins | sample EllFjometagen131_FD_203146 | JGI IMG/M metagenome (GOLD analysis project Ga0307991, IMG submission 203146) | Marine microbial communities from Ellis Fjord, Antarctic Ocean - #131 | ecosystem: Environmental > Aquatic > Marine > Unclassified | place: Southern Ocean | collected 2014-10-08
ACTCCTGTTCTCGCTTAATCGCCAGAATTATGCGATCAAAAAGACCCACGGGAGGTTCTGCGGGTTTAATGCGCGAGAAAAATTTTTCAAAATCTTGTATCATAACTCTCTATATATTAATACGTTCTAGAAAGCTATTTTGGTTCATTTTTCTTCTAAAAGTTTTCTTAGTATTGCAATTCCCCGTCTATGGCGGGTTTTTACGGTATTAATGGATTTAGATAAAATTTCTGCTATTTCCCGAAAAGTAAAATGATCATTATAATGAAGCAACAATACAGTACGATATGCTGGCGATAATTTTTTCATCACTAAATTTAACATTTTTTCTGTACTTACTTGTTCAAAAAGTTCGTCTGGAATAGGCCCTGTATCAACAAGTGTATCAATAATAGCATTTTTCCCTTCTACATCATTAAACGCTGAAAATGGTATTGCTTTTTTCTTTCTCAGAAAATCAATTGCCGTATTTTTGGCAATGCTAAAAATCCAAGTTTTAAAACTTTTTTTCTGATTAAATTTCCTAAAATTACGCCATACTTTTACAAAAACTTCCTGGGTTATATCTTCAGAATCTTCAAGGCTACCTGTGTATTGGTAGACAAAATTATAGATTAATTTAAAGTAGCGTCTAACTAAAACCTCCAACAATTCTTCATCTCCTTTTAGATAATTAGCTATTAATTGTTCGTCTCTATAATTTTCCATAATATTATAAAAATAATTCTTTCATTAAATTTCCATTCTTATCGGACAATGATCAGAAAAAATCACTTTATTTAGAATAAAATCTTTCTTAATATTTAGAATTATAAATGTTATCCTATCAAAGATTCCATTACAGAACAATAAAAAAATCATAAAATCCAAAACTAGCAATTAGTCCGAGCAACTTAAATGATTCTAAAAAACCAATTCTCCATAAATACATTATACTATGAATTCGAATCTTCTTTAACTCTAATTAAAAAGCCTCTCTAATAGAGGCTTTTTAAGTTCGCAGGGACTGATAGACGACATTCGAATCTGTTTTAGGTAAAATTAAAAGAGCTCTGTGCTTGAGCTCTTTTTTATCATTTTTATTATCACTTTAAGTCATCTACAGAAGGAGGTTGATTATCAATAATTACTTCTGCCCTAGCACAAGCAATTATCTCACCATGACTATCCAATAACATAAGAATAATCTCCCCTTCTGCCGTAAAAAACTTATCAGAATCAGTCCAGACTTCAATTCTTTTATCATTGAATAAAACACAGAATTCTTTTTTATCAAAACCTTGTAAATAACCTCGAATTAACCCCTTTTGATGCCACCTTCTTGCTATTTCATCAAAAACAAATCCTCCTTTTGGGTCTCTAATTTGAAATGCCGCAACGCGCATTTCAGATTGATGGAATATTTGAGGTGCCTCGAGGCCTTCCTGAACAGTAATTGGGTTTTCCCTCTCAATATTAGGCAAATCTAATACTTCAATCCTCCATTCAACACTGCTTGTATTTAAAAAGAAATAATAAATTATTCCCAAAAATCCAATTCCAATTACTACTAAAATTAACAATCTTTTCTTTTTCATTTCTTCTCATCTCCTTTTGAAATTTTTTATTTTAATATTAACTACCTACTATATAACTAACCACTAATCATAGGTAATGATCAGTTATATAGCAGATAGTAGAAATATTATTTATCAAAGAACAAAAAATATCCTATATTAGGATATTATAAATATAACATATTTTATGTTAATAGTCAATGTTTGCAGGGGCAGCAGGACTCGAACCTGCAACTCTTCTTTTGGAGAGAAGAAGTTTACCATTAGCCTATGCCCCTATTTTTTTAGCAAATAATCGGTATATTTCTTTTAATAATCTTGCCAATGCACGATCGTGATATATAATAGCTACACAGCCAGGATAATTATCTCGTATTCTCTTTCCGGTGTGTGGTTTTAAAAAGGTTTTATTAAACTGAGTTTTGGGAATTTTAGTTAAATTAGACCAAAAATCTTTTTGTATATTTTCGTTGTGATAAGAATGTAAATGCATTAAAACTCGAAGTTTACTTTCCTCTATTTGAAAACCCTTTCGAAATAATATTAGGAATGTTTTTATCAAACTGGGGTCGGAATTTACAAATCTGATTGACTCATTATAACCTTTTGCACCTTCGCACCAATATAACAACGCACAATATATCTTTGCCTGTTTTATATCCCATTTCGTTATTTTTACTATTTTTTCAACAGCTAACTTTATCTTTCTTTTTTCTTTTTCTCGTTTTTCCTGCCACCTCACTGCAGATTTATAATAAGGTAATAGACGTCTTTCATTAAGTCTTTTTATAGCTTGTTCATCTAACTGAATATTTCTTACCCATAAAGAAACGGTACTTTTAGCAATATGAAGCTTATCAGCTATCTCTTTGATAGAATAACCTTTAGCTCGTAATTTAAAAGCTTTTTCTTTAATTTTGATAGGAAGTCTACTCATAATCGAACCGCACCAAACGGTTATATTATCACCATTCTATCTTAACATTCTTGATTCTTTTGTCAATATACAAGGACTTTATTAATAATCTTACTATCTATTTTTTCATTTCTTTATGAAGCGTGTGTTTTTTGCACCAAGAGCAATACTTTTTTAATTCTAACTTACGCTCAACAGTTTTTTTATTCCTGCGTGTATAATAATTAATGTGCTTGCACTCTGTGCATTGTAATCTTACTATAAATTCTTTTTTCATACTATTGTTTATTGCTAATTGTTATTATTTACTATCCATAAATCGATTTGAGCCGAGAGTCGGGATTGAACCGACGACCTTTTCATTACCAATGAAATGCTCTACCACTGAGCTATCTCGGCGCATAATCAAAAAAACTTAATAAATGCTTCTTCACAATATTTATCTATCAGTCTCTTTAATTTTGTATTTGAAACATAAATTGTAAGGGTGCCATGTTTACTTTTATTTTTATAAGTACCTCCTTTGCTTTTTCTAATAGTAGATGCTGTAAACCTTGAATAGGGAATATCAGTTTCTTTTTGCCAAAAGCTTAATACTTCTTCTAAATTAATATCATCAAACACATTTAAAGCAGCCCTTATTTTAAAATCTTCAACTGCACAAATCGTTTTTAAAAACGCTAAAAAGAGTTTTATTATCTTAGGATCTGAATTAGTTAATACTACGCTATATTTATTCTTCTTTGTTCCTTCACCTAAGAATAATCCGATCCCTAAATTGAAAAGCGCCACATCCTTCTTAGTCTTTAACCTTTTAATCTTAAAAGGATTTCCTTTTGAATTATATTTTAGATAATTCGCCTCATCTCTAGGCCGCCTTGGAATATTGTATTTATCCATCCAATACCTCACCCCCGACAGAGAATAGCCTACATTTCTAGATATTTCCATCATAGATAAACCACCCTCATATAACTTTTTTAATTTTTTTTCGATATCATGATGAGTGGGTGCGGTAGGACTCGAACCTACGTAGACCTAAGGTCGCGAGATTTACAGTCTCGTGCAATTGCCGCTATGCGACGCACCCGTAAATGAGCCGAGGAGAGGACTTGAACCCCCAACCTGATGCTTACAAAGCAACTGCTCTACCATTGAGCTACCTCGGCCTTTTATGGTTAGCCACCCTTCTTTCCATATAACTCTATAAATAAACCCTGGATTACATTATCTTCTTTATCTAATCTATAGGCCTCAAGTAAAACCCAGCGGGCAGAAGGAAAATCTTCTTGCCAAAGGTAAATACGAGCTAAATTTTTAAGAGCGACTATATCTCCTGAATCATTTTCAATTTCTTTCAATAATTTTTTTTCTTCTTTTTTTATATCCAAAATGTGTGAAAAATCTGTATCGTCTTCTACTAATTTTTCTTTATTAAAGGATTTGATAATCTTATTCTCTTCATCCTCGGTTTTGTTGTTTTTTCTTTCCCTAATGTTCGCCAAGTTTTTAAAAATCGTTCTATCAATTCTCAAAATTATTATGCGTGAACGAATTAAGAATTTCTCTACAAAAAGAGTTAATTGATTGCAAGCCTTCTGATAATTCTCTTTATTAAAAATTCTATGAAATTTTCCTAAAAATTTCTCTTTTTCGTTTATTACTACCTTTTCTTCTGTAATTTTTTTACCTTTTTCACCTTTTTGATTCTTAAATATAAAGATCAAGCCAGTTATACCTAAAAGAATCAAAAGGGGTGGGAGAATATCAAACATATTAAATTTTGAAACGAATAAAGCGACCTATTTCTATGTTCTCGCCAAATTTAGCAACAGCTTCTTTAATTAATTGATCAATATTTTTAGTCTCGTCTTTTATAAAAGCCTGCTTATTTAAACAAGTTTCCTGAAACTCTTTTTCGAGCTTTCCTTCAACAATCTTTTTTACAATTTCTGGTGGTTTATTACTCTTTTTAAATTCCTCTAAATATTGCTTTTTCTTTTCTTCAATTAATTCTTCAGGAACTTTTTTAGAAGAAACATACTCTGGGTTTAAAGCTGATATATGCATTGCCAGATTATAAGCCAATTTCTTAAAATCAGGATTCTTAGCAACAAAACTAGTTTCACAACGTAATTCAACTAAAGATCCCAACTGATTATTTGAATGAATGTATGCTTCTATTATCCCACATTTTGTATCATTATCTTGCTTTTTCTCAGCGCGTAATTCTCCCTTTTTCTTTAATATATCACTCGCCTTAGAGAAATCTCCTTTTGCCTCTTCCAAAGCTTTTTTGCATTCCATTACAGGAGCAAAAGTTTGCTTTCTTAATTTTTGAACATCATCAATAGATATAGCCATTATTTATTATTATTTATTATTTACCTTTCTTTGCCTGTTCTATGGCTTCATCTACTTTATTTAGAATATAGTCAATCGAAGATTTTGCGCTATCATTAGCAGGGATTGGATAATCTATAAGAGTTGGATCATCATCGGTATCTAAAACTACAACAATAGGAATCTTTATTTTCTGTGCTTCTCTTACTGCAGTGTCATGTGTTTTAGGGTCTATTATAAACAAGGCATCTGGCAATTTAGTTGTATTTTTCAAACCGATAAATTGCGCTTCTAATTTAATCATTTCATCATCTAATTTTTTCCTCTCGTGCTTAGTGTATTTCTGCCATTCACCAGATTCCTTTTTTTCTTCCAATTCCTTCAAGTGCTTAATCCTACCATTTAATGTTTTGAAATTTGTTAAAGTTCCCCCTAACCAACGATTGGTAACATAAGGAAAATCATACTTCTCCGCAAGTTCTTTAATCCTTGCTCTTGCACCTGCTATGGCCCCAACAAAGAGAATTGAGCCTTCTTTTTTAACTATTCCCTTAATAAAATCTAAAGCTATTTCTAGTGCTTTTGTCGTCTCTTCTAAATCAATAAAAGACAGCTCTGTATAGGATTTAACAGTAAAATATCCAGCTTGAGGATGATTACGAGTTCTACTATGACCATAGTGTACTCCAGCCTCTTGCATTTTAACTTCATCAATTGTTTGTTTTTTTTCTTCTTCCATATTAGTATGTTTTTTAAATTTACCACAAAAGGTAATAAGAATCAAGAAAATATAAAAAACACTACGACTTTTTGTCGTAGTGTTACAGTGGGGCTTGTCCTCACAATAGAGAACTTTTTTTATATTACCATATCTTATAGACCGATGTCAATCCTGATAATTCCACTTATTGCTTTTTCAATCTTTTTTTGGTATTATAAAAATTACTAAATGCATATGAAAAAAGATATTCATCCAAAATATAATACTAAAGCAACAGTAACCTGCGCTTGCGGAGCTAAATTTTATATTGGCTCTACAGTTGATAGTATGGAAATCGAAATTTGCTCACGCTGTCATCCTTTCTTCACCGGCAAGAAAAAATTAGTAGATTCTGCTGGGCGTGTTCAAAAATTCAAAAAACGACTTGAAAAAACAGAAAATATTAAAAGTAAAAAAATTGTTCTAAAAAAAGCTAAAAAAGTTACATCAAGTAAAACTAAGGAATTAAAGAAAAAAGAAGAAAAAAAAGAAGATAAATGAAGCTAAAAGAGCTAGAGACAGAAAAAGAAGAACTTTTTAAGAAACTCAGTAACCCTGAGTTTCTTTCAAATAAAAAAAATTTCGAAGAAGCCTCACGTAAATTAAAAAAAATTGAAGAAGAAATAAATTCCCTTAGGACATTCGCAAAGATAGATAAAAGGATAAAACAAGCAGAAGAGATATTAGCTGAAGCAACAGATGATGAACTTTTATCTCTTGCCGAAGAAGATATCAAACAGAATAAAGAATTAAAAGAAAAACTTTTAATTAAAATAGAGGATAAAAAACTTGAAGATAATAATGCTATTAAAATTGAAGGTATTGTAATCGAGATTAGGGCTGGTACTGGAGGCGGAGAAGCTGCTTTGTTTGCTCAAGATTTATTTAGAATGTATAACCGCTATGCCGAGAACAAAGGATGGACAACTAAAATTATCCACATGAACAAAACTCCATTGGGAGGCATAAAAGAAGGAGCAATAGAAATAAATAGCAAAGATGCATTTGAAAATTTAAAATATGAAGCTGGTGTACATCGAGTTCAAAGAATCCCACTTACTGAAAAATCTGGACGTATTCATACTTCTACAGCAACAGTAGCTATTCTTCCTCAAGTTAAGAATGTACAAATAGAGATTAAAGCAGAAGATATCGAAGAAAGTTTTTTCCGTTCTTCAGGTCCAGGAGGACAAAATGTTCAAAAAGTAGAATCAGCAGTGCGTCTTGTCCATAAACCTTCAGGTTTGACAGTTGTATGTCAAAGCGGAAGAAAACAAAAAGAAAACAGAGAAAAAGCCCTAGAACTTCTAAAAAATAAAGTTCTTATTCAAAAACAGGAGGAAACGGTTGGAAAAGAAGAAAAAGAAAGACGTGACCAGATAGGTCACGCCGAGAGATCAGAAAAAATTCGTACATATAATTTTCCGCAGGATCGTATTACCGATCATCGTGTTAAAAAATCCTGGCACAATATAGAACAAATCCTTGATGGGAATTTAGATGAAATGATTAAAGGTATTAAAAAGGAATATCATCGGGAGTAACCTCACCTGACTCTTCTTCTAAGACAGGAAGGTCTTCTGTCTTTGATTTTGCCTCTTCTAGAGGCATTTTTAATTTCTCTTCTTGCTGTACTCCTCGAGGACCAAAACTAATATTTTCAGAAATAATTTCAGTCTTTGTTCTTTTCTGTTCATTTTTATCAACCCAGCTTCTTGATTTAATTCTTCCTTCTACAAGTACCAAACGTCCTTTTGCAAGATATTGGTTACAAAGCTCTGCCATTTTCCCCCAAACCACTACATTATGAAATTCTACTTCTTGTTGTTTTTCTCTATTCGCATTCACCCATACCCTATTAGTAGCCACTCCAAAATTAGCTACTGATTTACCAGAAGGCGTATTACGAAGCACAACATCTCTAGTAAGATTACCTAGAATAAATACTTTGTTTAGATTCATAATTTTATTATTGTTAAAGTTTATTCCCGCCGTTTTCTCCCACACATTTATTCTTCTTCAAGAATTTCATTAAGTTTTTTATCTAATTCCTCAAGACTAATCACCTTTTCTTTTTGAGGTTCTTTTTTCGTTGCTTCTTGTGTTTTACTTTTTTCTTCTTCCTTCTCTTCTTCCTTCTTTATAGGCTTTCTAAAAGTAATTGAAGGAGCTTTCTGTTTTTCTTTCGGTTTTATACCTAATACCATAAAACGAACAAAGTCATCGTTCAACCTAAGGTCTTCTTCTAAATGTACCAATAAATCTTTAGGAAGTTCAAATTGAATATAACCAAAATAGGCGTTCCTTTCCTTTTTTATAGGATAGGCTAATTGTTTTAACTGAGGCGATTGACTAAAGATTATCAAAGCTTCACGTTTTTCTAATTGTTTTAATAAATTATCAAATTTTTTCTCTATCTCTTCCTCGCTTAATCGAGACGAAAACCAAAAAGATAATTCATAATTTTTGTTCTTTTGTTCCATAAATCTAATTTTTTGTAATTTGTTTCAATAACTCTTTTCCTATTTTAGGATTTTCTTTTAAAAATCCTCTTGTGGCTTCAAAACCTACACCTAATTTTATGTCCCCGAAAGTATACGTCATCCCACTTTTTGTAACGAGATTATCTTTAATCCCCATATTCAATAAATCACCATAATAAGAAATACCTTCATCATAGAGAATATCGAATTCCGTTTCTCTAAAAGGTGGCGCAACTTTATTTTTTACTACCTTTGCTTTTATGCGCGAGCCTATTATCTCATCTCCTTTTTTAATTTTAGCCCTTCTTTTCAATTCAATCCTGACTGAAGAATAAAATTTTAAAGCTTTTCCTCCTGGAGTAGTAACAGGATTACCAAACATCATCATTCCAATTTGCATTCTTGTCTGATTAGTAAAAATAATTGCCGTATTGGTTTTATGCGAAATCGCAGCTAATTTTCTTAAAGCCCTGCTCATTAATCTAGCCTGTAACCCAATTTGCTGATCGCCCATTTCTCCTTCTATTTCGGCTTTAGGAGTTAATGCTGCTACTGAATCGACAACTATCAAGTCCACTACACCTGAACGAACTAAAGCTTCTACTATATCCAATGCCTGCTCCCCATTGTCTGGTTGAGATATTAATAACTCCTTCGTTTTTACACCTATTTTACGGGCATATTCTGGATCAAGAGCATGTTCTGAATCAACAAAAGCTGTTTTTCCTCCTTTCTTTTGAATTTCAGCAACAATATGAAGAGTCAAAGTAGTTTTTCCAGAAGATTCAGCTCCATAAATTTCAATTATTCTTCCTCGCGGAATACCTCCCACACCTAAAGCTAAATCCAATGAAGGCGATCCGGTTGGGATAACATCAACATCAACTTTCTTAATCCCGCCCAATCTCATTATTGCACCCTCACCAAATCGATCCTGAATATCTGCCATCGTCTTTTCTAAAGCATCTTCCTCTTTTTTAGAAGGATTAATCTTACTTTTTTCCTCTTTGTTTAAAGATTTAGCCATATGTGAATATTTATTCAAATGGAATAAAAGAATGTATATTCTAAGCCATATTAACAGTTTTAGAAAAATATCGCAACCCAAAATTAGCTTGAATCCAATTCTTCAGAAATTGTATAAATAATTTGACGAATTAAAACCGTTGAATATCCTAAAATATTTACTGCTTCAAATTGAATATTATTAAGCCCTGGAGACAGAATAATCTTTTCATTAAAAACACCATTCTCTCCAAAAGAAGTTTCTTGCTTTTTAATAAAAAATCTTTTTGCACGAATTACTTTTCCAGAAATTATAAGCTCTTGTTCGTATGTAGTAAAATCACTATCTGGTGAATAAAGAACAATTTTCGCAGGAAGAATGAAAAAACTAGCTTCGTAAATAAAATAGAATAAAATCAATCCCAAAAAAAGATATTTTAATATTTTAGGGCAAACATTTTTAAAAAAAGAAATAAATTTTGATTGGTAAACTGAAAACCTATTCTTTGGGAACAAATCATGTTCACCAGAAGTCAAGCTCCTCCCATTGCTTTCTTGATAAAGCTCCAAAACTTTTTTATCATCTACTTTTAAAAAATTAGCATATTTTTTTATCATTCCCCTTAAATAAACAGGCGGTGGTAAATCTTTATACTCATCATTCTCTAGATCCTTAAGAGAGGATAATAAAATCTTTGTTTCTTCAGAAACTTTTTCCAAAGTCCATCCTTTTTCCTGGCGTATCTTTTTTAAAAAAGCGCCGCACAATAAAATTTCTTTATTGTTCATAATTTTCTTCTTCTTCTTTTATAAAAACCTCTCTTGGTTTAGCCCCATTTACCGGACCAACTATTCCTTTTTCTTCTAAAATATCTAAAAGTCTGGCAGCTCTTGCATAACCAACCCGTAATCTTCTTTGTAATAACGAAGCCGATGCTTTTTTAGCTTTTATGACTACATCATAAGCATCTGGATACAATTCATCTTCTTCTCTTGTCTCAAAATCAATGCCACCAGAAGATGATGTCCCTTTTATAAACTCTTCTAAATCTTCAGCCAAACCATTTTCTTCTTTTCCAACCTCTGATTGATTAACAATAAACCTCACTAAATTATTAACTTCTTCTTCTGAAACATAGGCGCTTTGGACTCTTCGTGGTTTAGAATAATTAGGAGCAAGGTAAAGCATATCTCCGCTACCCAAAAGTTTTTCTGCTCCACCCATATCTAAAATAGTTCGTGAATCTACTTGTGAAGCTACCTGAAAAGCAATCCGTGCTGTAATGTTTGCTTTAATTAAACCAGTGATTACTTCTACTGAAGGTCTTTGTGTAGAAACGATTAGATGAATTCCTGTTGCTCGAGCCATTTGCGCTATTCTAATTATTAAACCCTCTAAATCATGCCCATAACGTGCCATTAAATCAGCTAATTCATCGATAATTATTACTATATATGGCAATGGCATTTCCTTTTTTGCGAGAACTTTTAAATTATACCCCTCGATATCACGACTTTTATACTCAGAGAGCAAATTATATCTTCTCTCCATTTCATTTGTTGCCCAACGAAGTGCTGGAAGTACTTTTTTATAATCAGTGATAACTGGTGTCAAAAGATGAGGTATTTCATTGTAATGGGAAAGCTCAACTCTTTTAGGATCTACCAATATCAACCTTAAAGTTTCTGGAGAATTTTTAAAAAGAAAAGATAAAAGAATACTATGGATACATACAGATTTTCCTGAACCCGTAGACCCAGCTATCAATAAGTGAGGCATTTTACTTAAATTTGTCAGCAATGCTTCACCCTTTACATTTCTTCCTAATGCAAAAGATAAAGATGAAGCAGTCTTTTGAAAATCACATTCTTTTAATAAACTTCCTAATCGCACTAATGAAATTGATTTATTAGGAACCTCAATACCAACTAATGATCTTCCAGGAATAGGGGCTTCCATTCGCAACGGATGAGCTGCTAATGCTAAAGATAAATCATTTTGAAGTGCGGTAAGACTAGAAAGTTTTACGCCTTCTGCTGGCTTAAGAGTATATTGAGTAACAGTTGGGCCTACGTTTACTTCCCCCATCTCTACGTCAATTCCAAAATTTTCAAGAGTTCTTTTAATAATATTGGCATTAGCCCTAATATCACCAACTCGAGGATGAATACTTTCGGTTTCCAACAAATCTAATGTCGGAAATTTATAATTACTTTTTGATGTTATAAAAGCATGCATCTTATTTTCTTCTTTAATCTTTTCGTCTTTTTGTTTCTTATCACCAACGTCTTCAATCATTCGTTCTGATTTAGAAATCACTTCTTTTTCCACAGATTCTGGGAAAGAGGAAATCTCTGATTCTCTTTCTTTCTCTTCTTCCTTTTTTGAAAATCTGAGTGGAATATTCAAAACCAATAAAAACCCCGAAATTAAAACAGCTATATATATAATCAAAGTAGCCCAAAAGCCCAAATAATTTTTTAATAGAGAGCCTATGGAACCAATAATACCTCCTCTACCATTAGCAAAAATTTCAACAAGAGAAAGAATAGAAAGCAATATAAAAAAGCAACCTTGAAATGTAAAAGTTGTAAGATTAATTTTTTCAGTTAAAGAACGGAAAAAATTAAAAGATATTAATAAAAAAAGGATAGGTAAAACAAAATACCCCCATCCTAAAAGATAATCAAAAACTTTAAATATTAATCTCCCTATAGGACCAGCGAGATTAAAAGAACTCAATATCAAAATTAAAGCCAAACACAAAAAGAGAATTGCATAGATGCTATTCTTAATCTCTACATTCAAAGGGGTCTCTGGAATTATCTTCTTAAAAAACCCTCTCCCGTTTTTCAAAAAATTAATTTTTAGTCCTCTCTTTTTCTTTTTACTCATTATCTTTATTTTAACAAAAAAAGGGCTGTTAATAAAGCCCCATTTGAATAATCTCTCTTAGATTTTTTACTCTCTATGTATATCTATCTGCTACCTTAGAAGCTCCGTAAGACTCAGGCTTTGTTTTAACATTAAATCCTGACCCCCTAACCATACCAATTATTTCCTGAAGCATCTCCTTAGTTTTTCCTTTAGAGCCAATATCTACATGAACCTCAAAATCAAAATCAATATTTTTATTTTGGGATAAATTAAATAAAACTTCCTCAGCTAATTTCAAGGACATTATCACTTCTTGATAAATTCTTTGTCTTAAATTGTCTATCTTTTTTTGATTAACTCTTCTCCAAAAAAATCTCCCTCCATGCCCAAGACGATAGACAACAATAGCACTAACAAAATCTGTTGTTCCGTGATTTGCAGAATCTGTTCCAATTATAACTTTATATTTTTCTTTAGTATCAGACTTAATATAAAAGAGAACCTCTTTTAAAAGATCCTCATAGCTAAAAGCCTTGCCACTTGGTGAATAAAACTTTTTTTTATTATCCATTATGAAATTTAATAGTTAAGAAATGGTAAAAGGCCCATTACCCTAGCCCTTTTTACAGCCTTCTTCAATAAACGTTGGTGCTTAGCACACAAGCCAGTTTTTCTCTGGGGATAAATTTTCATCTGGCTGGAAATAAAACGTTTCAAAGTTTCTACATCTTTGAAATCTATTTCCTTTTTATTTTGAAGACAAAAATAACATTGAGACATTGAAATAATTTTTAATTAATTTTTAGAATCTAACGACTAGCTAACTCCTTAAGATAAGAAATGTCTTTTTCATACTCATCAGCTTTTGCCAACACACTATCTCCATAAAAACGATAACGTGTATTAGTGGAACCAGAAAAATAAATCATTGCTGCGCGCCATTCTGCATCCCTGGTTTGCTTAGTTGCTCCCCACCTGGATAAATATAAAGCAGCGGCGGCAAAAGCATCTCTAATGTCCCAAGGGTTTGCAGGATTATTCCCTGTGATTTTAGATACTCCATCCTTATAGGCCATCCAGGTTGAAGGAATAAATTGAGCTGGTCCCATTGCCCCTCCCCAACCAATCTGTTTTCCACTCCTGAACATTGGACAAGAAACAGGCGTTGTGTCAGGGTCTAACCCTAACTCTCTACAAATTTTCAAAAATGGTTCTTGGTCTCTACTTGGTTTCATTATCTCTCTCCAACTTTTACTATATGAATCACCGGGCCGATTACAAGTACCAACATTCTGACCTAAATTAGACTCCTGCGCCAAAACTGCTAAAAGAAGAGCTGGTCTTACTCCTGTGCGGCTACTGACCCAATTAGCTATTTCTAATGCTTCTCCAAAATTAACTTGAGTCTTTACTCCAATTAACTGATAAATACGCGCCCTAATCTCATTTGCTCTCTGTCTTGATTCAGTCAACATTTGCTGATATTTATCTTCATTTCCATCAGTAGCATGCCAAAGATTAACTTTTTCACTCTCTGTTTCTTTTAAATCATTCTCTTGCAATAACTGCATTGCTAATAAACTTTGAGTTTCCTCTTTATCACTTCCTAATTTTTGACTTTGTTTACCTAGAGTTGTTTTTAATCCCTCCAATTCTTCAATACTTTCTTGAATTCTCTCCTGGATATTATTAAGAGCATTAGAATAATCAAAAAACTCACTTATCGTCCCTGATCCTAATAGTATTTCCAAAAGCGACACTTGTTTTAACTCATAAAAAGATTGTAAGGAATTTATTAAATTTTCCTTTGTCGCATCTACTTTATCACTAGTTTTAATGATAGAACTTGTTGTTTCGTCAATCCTTACATTAAGATATTCTAAATTAAGATTGGTCGATTTAATCTGAAGACTTAATTTTGACGCCGTACTTCTCAACTGATCAATTTTGTTTTGAAGAGTTCTCTTTTCTTCTTTTGTTGTAACTATTAATCTTTCATATCCTGCTATTTCTTTTTCAACTGCTTCTAGTTCTTCCTCTAGCTTAGTCCTTGCTTCATCATTCAAAGCTTCGGCTTCTTTAGATTGAAAAAAAATCGGCGCTGTCACACCAGACTGCATTATAGAAAAGAGAAAAAAACAAAAAATTAATAAAGAAAAAAATCTTTGCCTTGTTATACTTCTTTTTTGGAAAACAGAAGAGAATATAGATGCTTTATTTTTCTCTTTGATTACTTTTTTTACAAAAGGAGAAAAAACATCTCTTACTTTCTTCCTAGA
>Ga0307991_1001939_pt1 | contig 14220 bp, 7 predicted proteins | sample EllFjometagen131_FD_203146 | JGI IMG/M metagenome (GOLD analysis project Ga0307991, IMG submission 203146) | Marine microbial communities from Ellis Fjord, Antarctic Ocean - #131 | ecosystem: Environmental > Aquatic > Marine > Unclassified | place: Southern Ocean | collected 2014-10-08
CGCCCTGTTCCAGAACACTGACAAACTTTTCTTCCAGAGATTCATTATCAATATAACTGAAATGAACATCATAAAATTCCATGCCGCCGATTTTTTTCAACTGTTCCTTCACACGACGCCGGCTTTCCAAAGCATACACAAGGCATCTTTCCACTGCATCCTTATCGTATTCACCATGCGGATAAAGAAGCTTTAACAATCCTGAAACCGTTTTGCGCACGGCTATGACATCCCGCTGGTTCAGGTTGTTTCCGATTTTATAATACTTATCAATGGCATCCGTAAAACTGCGCTTTCGCATTTCCCTGAAGAATTCAGCCAGGAAATCAACAATCAGCCCATACTGATTGGTCAGAAACTCCGGGCGCATCTTAGGGATTTCCCAGCCCGGCAGGTATGCATGCATGCGGTCAAAAAAAGCAGAATCAATCATTTCTTCCGGAAACGGTGCAAACAGGTGCCCTGTCTTTACAAGGACATCAACGCTTTGATTAATATTGCCTACAAAAACCATGGCAGCATTGGCATTGATAACATCCCGTCCTCTTGAAAAAGATCCGGATGCCATGAAATCTTTCATAATCTGCACGCCGTCTTTGTCTTTAAACCTGATTCCGGCTACTTCATCAAAGGCCACGACATCCCACATACCCACCAGTCCGACCTGCCTGCTGCTCATATTATAAAAGAGATTGGCAACAGTGGTTTGTCCACCGGATACTAAAATGGAATTCGGGCTGATTTCTTTATATATATGGCTTTTGCCGGTTCCCCTGGGACCGAGTTCACACATATTATAATTATTTTCCACCAGCGGAATCAGTCTTGCCAGCAGATGCCATTTAACTCTTTCTTCAAAATTGGTCGGTTCCAGTCCGGTTGATCTCAGCAGCGCATCAATCCATTGGTCTTCGGTAAATTCTTTGCGGGCATCAAAGACCGACTGCAAATCAAGGTTCGGCATCTGGATCGGCTTGAGTTCGGAAATAATGAAAGGAGACACTTTTGAGCCTTCATCATAATAATATTCAAGGTTGAGAATGCACCAGATCCCTCCCACAAGGAGCTTTTCATATTTCCGAATCGTTGAACTGCTTATTTCAATGCCTTTAACGCCAAGGTTAGACAAGATTGCTTCATATTTATCTTTATCTTCATTGAGCTTAACAGTGACTTTATCAATAACCTTGTAATTGCCCAGTTCCTTTATTTTGGATTTTACCTTTTCAGCTTCATCCGGACGCACGTAATTTTCAGCAAGAATATTTTTTACGGTGACCATACCTTCGGCAATTACTTCATCATCATCCACCGCACAATACATACCCAGAAGATATTCCAGCACATATACCGGAACATTTGCGCCTTCTTTTAACAGTTTCGTAAGATCCTTGCGCACCACACGGCCTGCAAAATGAGTATTTAATAATGTATCAATGCTTGTTTCCGGTTCCATAATATCTTCCTTTAAAAGTCATTGGCAAAAGCAATATCAATAATAACAGGTATCCGGAGATATTCCGTGTCATCTACATTTCGTAATACCAGGTGATATTCTTTTTTATTGTCATAGGAATCATTCTTTAAGGCCAGTCTTACAGTCTTCTGGCGGTCATCCAGAGATGAAGATGTACTGTCAAAAGTTATGGTTTCTTCATTGCTGATAAGGTCGTTTCCATCCCGAAGGGAAATTCTCAGCGTTACCGGTTTCATCCGATCAGATACCGGGTCGGTCTGGATAAACTTGTAAATGGGCCTGTTGGTTACCAGCTTTTTGATTGAACCAAGAAGAGATACCCCCACAGGATGCACTTCGGAATTTTCAAGGTGCTTGCCTTGCATCTCTGTAACCGTGACAACCGGCAGCACAATCTCCTGCAACATAGCGCCGCCATGAAAAAATCTGGCACCTCCCATAAAATTAAACCGGTTTGTTCCCTTTGGCAGTAAAAATTCCATCTTTGTTTCTGTATGAGCGGTCACAGATGTATTTCCTGAAAAGGCTTTATCAGATGTCCCTAATTTTTTGCCCATCACAAATCGTTTGTGTGTTTTAACCGTATCTTTAAGGTCGATTTCCAGCTTGCTTTTATCAATGGGAGCCGGTGCTTTTTCCTGATAAATAAACCCGTGGTCTGCTGTTATAATGACCCTGGTTCCGTTCAAACTGTTAATGATGAAATTGACCAACGCATAAAGTTCATTAATGGCTTTACGGGCGGCATCGAATGTGTTGCTTTCAGAAACTGCTTTATCCCCCACCGCATCAATCTGATCATGATAAATGTAAATTACCCGATGGGGTTTAACAAATTCCCGTCCCTTATCTTTGCTCATGGATAACAGGTCATCTGCTTTAACCGCTGTCCCTTCATAATGACTTAAAACAGCTGCCCGCTGTTCCAGAGATCCGGCAGGTTTGCCGTCAATTAAAATATCGGTATTGGCACTGTCTTTTATTGCAATCGTTTGATGGGGCAATAGGCAAGCCATACCCAACGCCGTATAACTTGGCAACACGCCCAGCATGGGCTCAATATCTGCTTTTAAACGATACTTTCCGTTGATAACCCGGCTCAGCTCTTCTGCTGTTTCAAACCGGAAAGCATCACTGACTATTACAAACAAACGGTTCCTGGCAGATTCTTTCAGGGTGGGCTCGATATACCTGCTGAAGAAGTCGTATTGATTACAAACTCCTGGCAATCGCCATTTTTCAAACAGGTTATCCGCATAATTAGCTTCTAAAAAATCACCCCATTTCAAACACAACTGATCCATGAACCATCCGCTATAACAGTCTTCAACCGTTTCACGGAGTGATTTTAATATATCCCATCCGGCAAAATCCGCTTTATCTGCCAGTTCATGAAATATGCGGTAATACTGGTCAAACAAAAACAGTTCATTGACATAAGCCGTAAACATATCCTGGGCGCCAGGATAGCTGAAACCGGCATCGTATTTTTTTCTGAGTTCAAACAGTAAGATCGCATTTTCCAGAGCATGATAAACGGATTTATACAGGTTGGCCTGATCAGCATCGCCTAAAACTGTGGTTGCCCAGTATCCATCCAGCCGTGTTTTGATGGCGTCCTGTATTTCAGTGTACCCGTTTTCATGCAGTTTGATGATCTGATCACGCATGGCGCTGATGATTCTGCGTTCCATAGCTGCAAATGTCATCACCTCAAGCAGTGATTCTTTGTCATAAGATACCAGCAGGTCATCAATTTTTAATCGTTTGCCAATAAACTGTGAAATAATATTATAGTTTATAAAATGCCTGGTATTGCTTCGCCATTGAGACAGGAACACGGAAGCATTCATTGAAAGAGATGTACTTTGGATGACAAAATGAGCGAGAGATGCCGGAAAATCTGCTTTAATGTTGTTTGAAAAATCCGTTACAAAGATCCGTATCAGGAAATCAATTAAACCGGAAGATTCCTCATTTACGTATCCAAATGTCTGGAATAAAAGTTTTTTAAAAAATGATGTCAGTTCAAGTTTTTCAATCTCTGTCCAAACTTTTGACGGGTCTTCAATGGAAAATTTTCTATCCTGGCAGAATGAATCAAACAGTTTCATCAAAATTGAAAATGGTTCTGCCAAATCCGCCCTTGTGATGACGGCCAGCATTTTCAGATCAATGTCATCTTCCCGGTCATTGGGTAGTATCCACTTTTTCAAACGGTTGACACGCTCCTGGCTGCGGAAGAACGCCTTTCTCTGTTTGATATATGGATGCAGGCTCTGATTTTCAAGGTTCAGGTCTTTTAAAATAATGGATGCGTTATCTGCATGAAAGGTATGGCTGTATAGCCGTATATCAAAAAGCCAGTCATCTTCCGGGGGAGGCTCGTGCCAGGGTGCATAAAGGATAAACTTGTCTTTGGGATTTTCAGATTCGATTTTGATTTTCAGTTCCAGCGCACCATGTTCATCCAGGCGGAGTAACTCGGCATTAGGGATTGTGATTGATGATAAAGTTTCATCAAACTCTTTGTCTCCGTCATACCAGAATATGATGCGTTTGTTTTTTTCAGAAAAAATCTGATTTAATGTGTCTGATATCTGTTTGGTATTCATTAATTTTTCACCGCAAATAGCGCAAAATAAATTATCATTATTGTTTTTTAGTAAGGGCCTTCAGCTTTTTTAAACTCAAAACTAATTTGCTTCAGCTCATAAATCTGAACATTTGCAATATCCGCTTTGTCAATGTCAAATAGCGCTAAATTATGGCCTTCTCCCAGAGAACTTCCATAGGCGATCCCATCAAAATCATTTTGTTTGAATAGCTCAGCGATTATTTGGGTAGGTACATAATCTGCAATGTCATCCTCAGGAGTAACTGGCTCAGAGAATGCACGGTCAATATATGCCCAGACCATTTCTGTCCTTTCCTTAGGTGGAGGTTCGCCATGAGAGATCTTCAATTTAGTATCTGAGTAACAGTTTATAACACTAAGATTTTTAATTATTTTACATTGGCTGACAGATATTTTTGCACCGACCCAGGGGCGAACTTCAGCAAGAGCTGTATCCCGTTTCAGCGCCATGTAGAGGCACGGAATCCCTTTCGGATTAATCCGGCCTTCATTTGCCCGGTCAATTCTTGGCTTCATTCGATCTTTTGAAAATGGGAATTCAAATCCATCATCAGTTTTAGGCAAGATACAGCCTGATTGTGCTCTCCAATATATAAAACCCTTTGGGATTTGAGTAATACGGTCTTTTGCTGTTTTTAAAACAGTTTCTAAGAACAGCCTTGTCTTTTCGGAATGAATATAACGGGCTTTTTGCCTTATCTCCGATTGAAAATTTTGAAAGCTCAGCCATGATTCAAAGTGTTTAAAATTGCTATTCATGGAATTATTTCTTTCCTGTTACTGCTTTTGTTTCTGCCAGCAGGTTGCCGAATTTTCCGTAATTAATTTTAACGCCGTCATCGAGATCCAAGGATATTTTCATGTCTGCATAATGGCGGAGTTCATCATCGAATTTGGACAATTCGACCTGTTTCTTTTTTAAGGCATCAATTTCTTTCTGACATTTTCGCTGGTCGGATGCGGATGTGGCAGCATCTTTTTCAGACGTGAGAAATTCGATCCTTGCTCGGATATTACCTTGAAGTGGCGTAACATAGGCACTGCGCATTCGTGATAAGGTGGTTTCATTGTACCGATGCAGATAAACCAAGCATTCAAAGGCTTTTTGCTTGCCGCTGGAAAACAGCCAGTAAATGGGACGTTTTTTATAGGTTTTGAGATGGTCCTTGAAAAATGTAATGCATATATATCTTCGGATGGTGTCGATGGGTGCTTCATTGTTCTTTGGTTTTAAGCTCTCGGCAACAAACTTTAAGTTTTCATCAAGATGCTCAGCAGGCCATGCGACCTTTATGAACTCAACAAACCGGTGGGCCGTATCATCAGGAAACCAATCCAGGTCCATGATAGGGATTATGCCGTCGTCGTCAGCTGGGAAGATTTTGTATTTAGATGAATCAAAGCCTTTGTTTCCACTGTGAGCATAGATTAAACCTGGTTCATCTATGCTGTAACGGCCCATCATGCAGCCAATAGAGTAGGAAAGCAGCTCCTTGATGGTGTCGGTTTGCAGTAATGCTTCCAGCTCTTCTTCACTCTTATTCCCATTATATCGGTAATGTGGGTTGCAGGTCAGGGTGATTTCTGTAAGTGGGACATCCGGCGTGAGTTCGTCTTGCAAGCCATAGGCTTCAATTAATATACGATTATTCTCTTTTTCGAGGCTCTGCATTTCCAGAGTTATTGCCCGCCAGTTTTCCAGGATCTTATTATAAGATGCTTTCAGGGTCGGTTGGTGATGGTCGGGAAGGAAGAACGAAAGGGTGGTGAAATCCCAGGATGTTTCGTAAGAGTCCCAATCCACCTTCCCTATCTCGATTAACCTATGCGGAATTAACGAGGATGGTCGATTGAGAATAGGAATTCTTGAAATAATACCCTGGTCAAAATTAAGAGTTTGAGACAGGCATGACATCAGGTATGTCGTAATCGATGAATTAAGCAATCCGACAAGAGGTTTCAATTCATCTGTATTCACTGCAAAAATCATCATTCCTGCATTGCTTCCAATTGTCCCTGCAGGGCAATATCTAACAGCAAAGTAGCTGGATGAAATTGCCGTCCATGTAAGTCCCTCTCTGAAATATGTTGCTTCATTTTGAGGTCGTGAGAGCAGCTTACCTTTGCTATTTTTAAAACTCTTTAACTCCTGTCCATTATTCTCCCAATTGACAATAAACTCGTTATTCCCATACCATTTCCGATAACTTCCCCCTTTGTTGTATGGGAACCACTTCTTGTTTGAAGATGACATTTGCTGTTTATTCGCAGGTGTTAAAAAGGATTTTCTTTGGTCAACCTCATGCCAAATTTTTGCAAATCGATCTGTATCCCCCGTGATCAATCCTTGTATTGGCTTGTATGATTTTGATAGTTCAGTTCCACGAACAAAAACATTACGAACTGTTTTATTTACCCAATACGCAATCGGGCTACCGGGAATTGTCTTGAAGTCAGCGGCAGAGGCATGGAAAAACCACCCGCAGTCGGGATGTTTGATGGCTTCAATTGTTTTAGCTACTTTCTCTGCTTCAGATTTTCCATCAACAAGACGGGAATAAGTGGCTTTATATTGAGCGTGATGGGCTTTTGCCAAAACAAATGAAGTCGTTGAAACCACTTCCCCACCAATGCTGTCAAATGCCCTTGTTCCCAGATGGGCCATTGATGAAATGGTATGACAATCTAATAATTTTTCACGCAGTTTTTCAAAAGATGATAAAAACATCCAGCTTTGCATGGTAATCATCGCAACATTGCCCTGATTCCCTAACAGATCAAGATTACGTTCAATGAACATCGCAAAAAGATCAGATTTGCTATCCGGGAATTTGTTTTTTGCGAAAGCTTTAAGCGATGGATTCAGCCCATTTCCTCCCATGTATGGCGGATTGGTCACCACACAATCATATTTCCGGGCCAAAAGTAAAGCTTGAGCTGCCAACGCTCGAATATTCTGGACATTGCTCGTAGAGAGCCATTTTCCGATTTTGCCCTCAACCGTTTTGGCAATCTCAGGCATTCTTAGGGCAAGATCCTCAGGCACAGTAATCAAGGAACCATATGTTTTAGCATGTTCAAATAACTTTACCAGTTCATTTAAGGCATCCTTGGTTTCCGAGTCTTCTTTAAAAAATATGTCAATATTCTTAATATCTGACGCATCACTTGCCTGAATTGACATTATGTTCAATGCAAGCATATCCCTGACCAATATTCTGCGATCATCGGCCCGTGCTTTCATTAACACGGCAAACGCACCGAGCTGGGCAGCCCGGTCATCTATGTCCAGGCCAAAAAGATTTTTCTGAAGGATTAATAATGGAATCTCCCGTGTCCGATAGCCCCTTTCCAGATAGATTTCTTTTAATACATCATAGGCTTCTATAAGGATATGTCCGGACCCGCAGGCAGGGTCCAGAAAAGTAATTTCTTCAGGATTAAGTTCTTTGGGTGTAATCTCATCGAGCTGTTTTTGAACGTCTGTTTCCTGTCCAGCGGGTTCAATATAATATTCCATCTTATCACGTAAGGCAGATTCCGGATATGTTGCCAGCCACATTCTGCCCAATGTATTCTGGATCATGTATTTTACAATCCAGTTGGGGGTAAACAGCTGGGTGGCTGCCGGGATATCCTCGCTCTTCACCACTTTGCCGATGACTTCATCTTTCTTTTCTGAAATATAAAACTGGTAGATCCATCCGATGATTTCCACATCATCCCAGTCTGTTTCATCCGTTTCAGTGACCAGTTTGCGGATGGGGGAATCCGAATGCAGCAGGTTGTCCGGCAGCAGGAGCTCTGTTTCGTTGTCTATCTTTTCAAAAAGAAATGGCATGGCCTGATGTAACGCATTGCATTGCGCAGTAATCAGCAGGCGGTACAATTCATTATCTTTATTTCCAGCTAAGCGAAGTTCGATGATTGTTTCTTTTTTTAAACCCTTAAAATCGACATCTGCCGCATGCTCCAATATTTCCGGAACATCAGATCCGCTGGTATTGCTTAACACCCGATACCCATGATCCAGATAATCATGCAGTTCCATATAGCGCAGAGCCACAAACCGGTTAAACCAGGAGTAAGCCGTTGCCCTCATAGTCATTTCAAAGCCGTGTTTTGCAATCCGGTCCACCAGCTTTTGCCGAAGATTTCCATCTTTTTTGGATATGGCCCGGTCACCAATGATTGCCATATCGCCCTTGAATTCTATGGGTTCAAGGGTGTCATCACTGAAGATTCCATAATAATTGGCACGTTCTGTCACGGCTTTTAAAAAATCCCTGCGTGCCTGAATAGCATAGGATTTGATTTTAGATGTGTTCATTTGATTCCTTTAAATTATTTTCACACGGATATCATTCTTCACCGCATCCAGCAGTGCATTCTTAACGCTATCGACATATTCATCCACATCTGCTTCTGTTTCAAGGTATAGCTTCTTGGAAAATGATCCCGGCTTTACAGTTTTGGTCTTTTTCTCCACAACTCCGGGCAGGGCAAATTTTTCTTCAATCTCAATAAACGCATCTTCAAACAGTTCCTGGGTTTCAGAAACTTTATAAGAAATCTCCGGGATACTGAATTCTACCTGGATTTTTTTCTTTACCTGCTGAATTGGGAATAAAATTTCATTGCGATTATTTGCGTCTGCATTGTGTTTATCCAGCTCTGCCTTTAACTGATCAATTTTTGAATCCACTTCTTTTTCAGCCGAAGCCTGCCGCTTTTGAAGAAGCTCAGTATTTGCAGTATCCACCCGGGCAATCAATCCATCCACTTCCTTGATCATCGTGTATGGATGGGTGGCTTTTTCAATTTCAATCATTCGTTTTAACGCACTGACCGCATCCAGATTCTTTTCAATCGCTGATTTATTGGGCAAGAAACGTTTTAAAGAGCTTCTGAGATTTTCCCATGTGTTTTTCTGATTGGTGTAAAAATCTTTGACGGTCTGAAGGTCTTCTTCCGCATCCAGCAGGTCATTCTTGCTTGCATTAAACGCTTTGATCCGCTCAAAGGAATCATGGATTTTCGCTATTTTAGAAGTGACTCCAAGGCATGAATCAATTTCCTGTTTACCGGGATAATCGCCGGTGTCTGCCAGAGGTTTGAATTTTTCAAGGGTTGTTACCCACTTTTCCAGGTTGTCGATAATGTGCTGGCTGAGTTTGTCCTGGCTGTCCGGTGGGATGGAACCAAACAGGTCTTTGGAAAGTTTTTTTGCATCATCAAGTGTTTTCTGGTCAATGATGGGGGTTTCAATAATACTCACTGTTTTCCATTGATGGGTTTTGGAAAGCGGTGCAATGGCATCTTTGGGAGAGATTTTTGATTTATCAATAACAAGCTTGATGTTGCCTGACATAAACAGCTTTGCCACCAGAATAATTACCTGAAAATCACCCCATCCATAAGGTCTTTTAGTAAAATGTTTTACCAGTTCATCTAAGATTACGGAATGGTTGATAGCTGTTTTACCATTAATATATCCTTTGACCTCTTTAATATCAGCCGGTTCTTTTTCTTTGATATCCAGTGACAGCTGATGCTGGGCCACGTCATCGGACTGAAGGATTTGTTTTATTTCCTTTAACGGGTCACTTGCGATATATGTCAGATAAGAAAATTTGCTGAAAATATTTTTCACCAGATAATCAAATCCGTCATTAATGGCTTTAGATGTTGTCTGACCATCAATATCGAGTTTTTTACCCAAAGCATAATACTCGGCTTTTGAAATCAGATCATCTAAAAGCGCAATGAGCCGGGTTTTTCGTTCCCTGTTTTCATCCGCACGGTCCCTGAGTATTTGCCTCAAATTGCCGGATGCAGAAGCATCACTTTTATTCTCAATGTATTTTTTAACCTGAAGATACAGGCGCAGTTCATTGGTCAGGGTCGGGTCATCATCAAGCTTTACGATCAGGTTCCCGTCTTTGCCGGAGCTGTATAAATTGCATTTTGCCGGAATAAACATTTTGTATTCATCATGAAGCGGGCTGATGATTTCAAGGCCCAGCTCATCTTGTAGTTCTTTGCCCCGGAAGCGGTCATCACAGATCCGGTTAAAGGCATAATCCCGGTTATATGCCATATATTTGTGCTTGGTTTTGCCTTTTAAGATATCATCAAAAATGATATCCCCTAACAATTCCGTCTCAGCAGCAGAGGTTATATCAACCACTTTGATTTCACGGGAGACTTCCCGTTCTTCATTGGTTAGGAAAAAATACAGATCCCCATTGCGATTAATCAGTGTCTCTTTTTCCAGCCGCTGCAGGGATGCTTCAATATCCCTTTTAAGCTTTATCCGGTCCGCATCCACCTGATCAATACACAGGGTTACCAGGTTTTCCACATTGGGTTTGATGATATCCACATAACGAATGAGAAACAGGGCCTGAAGGATCTGAATGTCAAAGTCCACATCCAGACCGGCATTGTCTTTTGCCTGTTCAATGCTTTTTTTGACAGATGTGTCTAAAAAACTTTCAATACAGGGATAAAATTCATAGATCGGAACCAGTGCGCCGATTTCTTTTGCAGCAATGTTTTTGGCGGAAGACTGGAATGCATCAAGCATGGATCGTTCGCCACGGCTTAAGTGAAGCCCCGTCGCACCGGCTTTACGGATGGATTCAAATATTTTCTGTACCAGTTGAAAATGATACGGGGTAAACGGATATGTATTTACAAAATTCTTTTTTGAAGAATAATTTTTTAATGTGCTGGTGTCATAGGAAAAGCTGAGCTGATTTTTGAGAATATCCCCTTTTTCATCAAATAACTTTTCAAGTAAAGGGATGGCATCTTTATTCTTTTCCAGCAAACGGGCTTGTATCACTTCATCGGTATTGGCACTGGATAAAGACAGGCGGGTATGAAAGCGTCCCTGAATTTTTGAAAAGTCATTTGCTTTTGTTGATTTGATGTCCCCCAGCACGGCATCGATATCTTCCTGGGAGGTAACCAGTACCCATGCCCTTCCGGCGCAGTGGCGTCCGAGGTCCTCAACAAGTGTTTGGAGGTTTAACATAAGATGGGTATCGCTTCCGATAAACTGACCGATTTCATCCACCAGAAATACGATCCGGTGGTCATTAGAGCCTGAGGAGCTTTGGGGTTTTGAGTCCAGATACTCATTGACCCGCTTGGCAAAATTTTCAACAGATACGATCAGGTTCTTTTCAGAGTTTTCAAAATACTCGGCAGCCGCTTCTTTGCTTTTGCCTAAAACATCTGAAAGCGCTTCAACAATTTCATCCTGAAGCAGACTGTAGGCATCCCGCTCATCTTCCCATTTCCCCCCGTATATTTCTCGAAACTTATCTTTAAATGCCTGGTATTTGCCTTTTTTCGTAAGGTAACGTTCGATTTCAGCAAGGTGGAGGGACTGGCTGCAAAACCCCAGACTTTCATTAAACACCCGCCAGAAAACAGACAGTAGGGTTGTTCTTCCGTCATTGGCATCCGCACGGCTGTCTATGTTAAACAGGATAATGTCCGTATCCATTGCGACAATTCGTTTGATATCGCCAAAAAGCATGGGGTCTTTAATTTTGTCTTTAAAAAAATCAAGCGCACGTCTTGATTCTTCTGTTTCCGGTGATATCGTTTCTCTGTTACCCAAAAGATAGGAAAGGATTTTGATGAAATGCGACTTGCCGGACCCGAAAAATCCGGAAATCCATACAGCCATCCGGTCTGTGATTGTCGGGTCATTTCCCATTTCAATGGCAGCACTATATGCGGAGATAAACTTTCTGAAATGCTGATCCAGTTCACGGGTAATGACATACTCATCAAGTTCCTGCCATATCACCGATTCATTGAGCTGATCTGCTTTGACGACCCCATTGATGGGGCGGGAAATGTCTTTTTCGAAGATGTTTTTGATCTGCATGATAATTGTCCTTGAATTCAATTATAGATATAGCGATCGACGATTAAGTGATAGAAATTAAACAACCAGTTGAAACGCCCGGTAATAGTTTGCCTCTTTAAGTTTCCCAAAAAGCCTGAGCCCTTGGCCTGTATAGACTCCGGGATAAAACATAACCAAAGGCGTGTCACCCATGAGTGAATGCAGATTATTTAAAAGATTGTGGCTTCGAAGCAACGGATAGGCATTCCCCACACCGAAAACCAGAATAAGGTCATTATTGCCAGGATCTGCAGCTTCTACAAATGCCTGTGCGATATTTTTTGGATCTAACGGGCCTTTGAGGGATTTTAAGAGTGCCTGATCACCTTTTTGCTTCTGCATCGTCAGCACCCGATCCAGCAGTTTACGTGATTCCAGGTAGCTGGTAATCAGTTCGAATAAATTGATATGTTTAAATTTGAGTGTTGGTTTTCTTTTGGGAAGTTGACGAAGCAAAAACTGGATATGTTCTCTCATTTCCAGTTCATGTTCTGCGGGATAATCAAAGATATAGAATCCAATGTCCTTAGCAAGTCCTTTATTTTGCAATAATTCATCAGATGTGATGCGATCAAGGATCTTATCCAGTCGGGTTTTAAAGGTGTTCATTGGCGTCCTGTTTATTTATGGGGTAACATTCATACAGCGTAAGACGTATTCCTCCGAGTTTTTAACAAGGTATTGCTTTACTTCCGGAACAATTGAAACCGGCAGCAGCGTGAGGGATCGTGTACCGTCAATATATTTGGATTCAGCAAGTATCCGAAAGACAACCTGTTTAAGCTTTGCCCGTGTTGAGTCGGTCCAGGTATCTATTATAGGATCTTTTTGAATACATGTTTCAATAAAACTGTTCCAGTCTGTTGTGGAAATTTTAGTAATAAATATTTTCCAATGGCTCTGTATTATCTGATCCATAAAATCACCAAGAAGACGACTGTGCTTGACCGCTGCAGCAAGAAGCGCCTGTGTGGCAATATCATTAGAGCCATGGTCAATCATTTCCCATATCGCAGGCTGCATAAGCGATAATCGATTCTTAATCAATTTTGCCTGACGCTTAGCTGATGCAGGCGTTCGTTTCTGCAATACATTATTAATGACAATCGCCTGCTGCCAGGCATCATCAGCAGCATTGGCAATCAGGAGCCGGGCGATATGACGGCTTTCGGGAATGAGAAGGGACCCGGCAACAATCTCGCCATTGTATATTTGGGTATTGATTTTATCCATGGATTCCCAAAAGCATAGTCAAATTATAGAATTTTATGAAACAATACTCATATCATGAAAGGGTTATGCATTCAATCAGTTTGAGTTTTTCTCAAATTGTTTATATAGTTTATGAAATTCAAAAAAGAGGTAATTATGAACAATTACATACCCACCCGCGAAGACGCAATTCAGTTGCTAAAAAATTACAATTCAAATGATTCTCTGGTTAAGCATGCTCTTTCTGTTGAAGGGACTATGCGTTATATGGCTCGAAAATACAATGAAGATGAAGAAAAATGGGGTATTGTGGGCCTTATTCATGATCTGGATTATGAACAGTTTCCGGACCAGCACTGCATTAAAACAAAAGAAATACTGGAAGAACGCAAATGGCCGGAAGAATATATCCGGGCAGCCATTTCCCATGGATGGGGAATATGCACGGATGTTGAACCGCTGTCATTAATGGAGAAAACCCTTTACGCGGTAGACGAACTGACTGGTTTTATTACAGCCTGCGCCCTGGTCCGGCCATCCAAAAGCGTGATGGATTTAAAACCAAAATCGGTCCGTAAAAAATGGAAACAAAAGCATTTTGCCGCAGGCGTGGATCGGTCAATAATCGAAAAAGGGGCTCAAATGCTGGGTATGGATTTAAATGATCTGATCGTTGATGTTATTGCCGGTATGCAGGAAATTGCCGAGCAGATTGGGCTAAAATGAAAAAAACAGCAGATTCAACATCGAAGTCCTAATACAATAGAAATAGAAATGTCCACCTGGAATCCGGCAGGGTATTTTTGTTCTGCATAACAGTTGACTTGGTCCGACCGGATTTCCCAACACAGAAGACGGGTCAAAAGACGAGCAATATTATTCAAGTTATTGAGTTCGTGATCCTAAACATCATCGCAAGCTAATATTTTTTTCTCAAAATCCTGAATTAATTTTTTATCCGAT
>Ga0307991_1001944_pt1 | contig 14200 bp, 11 predicted proteins | sample EllFjometagen131_FD_203146 | JGI IMG/M metagenome (GOLD analysis project Ga0307991, IMG submission 203146) | Marine microbial communities from Ellis Fjord, Antarctic Ocean - #131 | ecosystem: Environmental > Aquatic > Marine > Unclassified | place: Southern Ocean | collected 2014-10-08
TGTCTGACGGCTACCGGACTTTCAGTGGCCAGGAGCCTCGGTATCAACGGAATACCGGTTATCGGTCTGGATGGCAACCCCCGACAGATTGGCCACTTTTCAAAATATGTTGGTGAGGGGTGGACACAACCCTATATCGACCATCCCGAAAAGTTTGTTCCCAAACTCATTTCCATTGCCGAGAACGCTGAACAGGCACCAGTCCTTTTTGCCGCGGGCGACGACGAAATTCAATTCGTATCCCAGTGGGCAACAGAGCTTAAAACCCATTACATAATGCCCGAATCCTACAACCGCAAATTCAGCGGGCTCATGCTGGATAAGATCCATTTTTACAAGACCTGTCTGGAACTGGGCGCGGAAATCCCCAAAACCTTGTTTCCTGAAAGCCTTGACGATGTGAGCAGACAGTCCAAGGAGATCCGGTATCCCGCCATCATCAAGCCGGGTTTCGGACACGCATGGCGGGAACGGTTCAAAGGGAAAAAAGTGCTGGAGGTTTCTTCCCCGTCTGATCTTGACCAGGCATTTAGAACTTATTCTCTGGAACCCAAAGATATGGTAATCCAGGAAGTGGTGCCGGGTAAAGAGGAAAATATCGCCATTTTCGGCGGATACTTCAACAAAGAATCGGAACCACTGTCGGTTTTCACCGCTAAAAAAACACGGCAGTATCCCCCGATGTTTGGTTCCGCAAGTCTCTGCGAAAGCCTCTGGTATCCGGAAATTGCCGATATGAGCATCGATCTCGTTCGCCGAATGGGGTATCACGGGATCTGCGGCACGGAATACAAATGGGATCCCAGAGACAACCGGTGGAAGCTCATGGAAATCAACTTCCGGCCAACACTGTGGTTTGCTATAACGCGCGCTTCCGGTGTGGATGTTGTTTATGACGCATATCAGGATTTGATAGGTCGCCCGGTAGAAACAAAAATCGGCACACAAAAGAATGGGGTTTTGTGGCAGTATCTGGTACGGGACATGGCTTCGGTTGCATACTATTTGAAAAATCGGGATTTTACATGGAAGTCGTTCATGCAGTTCCTTCACCCAAAAAAGGAATATGCTGTTTTATCAACCACTGACTGGCGGACTAACCTCGCCTACCCCCGATACACCATTTCTGAATACCTGAAACACAGATAAGTTTATCTGTGCTGCGAAGTGTCCTCCTTTAAAACCTGCTTCAATACAAAAAAAATGCTGAATGCCCTTACAATTGACGTTGAGGACTGGTTTCACATCCTTGATCTTGAAGACGGCTGTACTATGGCAGATTTTGCTGCCATGGAATCGCGCGTTGAGAAGAATACCACCAAGTTATTGCGGATATTAAGGGAATTCAATGTAAAAGGGACCTTTTTTGTTCTCGGGTGGGTTGCTGAGAATTTTCCGGACCTCATCAGAGAAATACACCGTGAAGGTCATGAAATTGCATCCCACGGATATTCCCATACACTCTGCTATGAAATGAGCACTGAAGATTTCAGGCAAGATACGCTCAAAAGTATATGCATTCTTGAAGAACTTACCGGGGAAAGAATTCTTGGGTACAGGGTGCCTGGCTTTTCCATAGGAAGTGAAAACCTGGATGTTCTGGATATTCTCCTTGACTTGGGTTTCAAGTATGACTCATCAATTTATCCGGGCACACGGGGGCATGGCGGATTTCCAGGAGCGCCCAGATATATTTACCAACAATCTACACCGAAAGGAAAACGGATTTTAGAGATGCCTTCCAGTTGCTTCAACATCTTTGGAAAGAATGTTGCTTTTGCCGGCGGTGGATACCTGCGATTGTTTCCTTATTCAGTGATAAAAAGAGGAATTTATCACTACAACAAAGATGGTCACCCCGTAAATGTTTACCTCCATCCTCGCGAAATCGACCCAAACCATCCCAGACTGGAAATGCCTCTGCACCGGAAATTCAAATCATATGTAAATCTGCGTTCGACAGAAACCAAGCTGAAGGCACTGCTCCGAGACTATCGTTTTGGGCGAGCAAAAGATGTATTAGGAATTAAATAGAAGCTCCTCTGAATAGGCAATAGAAAAAATGGGAAACACATTCAGCCACAAGCATCCCGCCTTTATGATTCATACAATTACACCTCGAAACAAGATCTCCAAACTGGCGGTTAGCATTGAAATCGTTGTTATGGGCCTCCTCATTGTGCTGTTATATGCTGATGCAATTGCAAGTATGGTTTCCAAATGGGCCTATGAGGATTATAACCATGGCTATCTAATCCCTTTCATAGTGCTCTACCTGCTTTGGGATAAACGTAAAGAACTAACAGGGCTTCCATCAACACCTTCCTGGATGGGCCTTGCTCCGATCTTATTCGGTCTCGGTTTGTTTTGGCTGGGAGAGTTGGGTGGTGAATTTTTCACCCTGTATATATCACTCTGGTTTGTATTGGTCGGCCTCTGTTGGACTTATTTGGGCTGGAACAAATTGAAAAGGATAGCATTTCCGTTTCTGATCATTTTAACCGCCTTCCCGTTTCCAAAGTTTCTTTATACTAAAATATCCTGGCAACTCAAACTCATCTCCTCCCAACTGGGCGTGGCCATGATGCAGGCATTCGGCATGTCCGCGTTCCGGGAAGGCAATGTCATCGATCTGGGGTTTACAAAGCTGCAAGTGGTGGATGCGTGCAGCGGGTTGAGGTACTTGATACCTTTGTTTGTGCTGGGGATTTTGCTGGCGTATTTTTTCAAGGCTGCCTGGTGGAAAAAGGTGGTGCTGGTTGTTTCCACGGTGCCGATTTCCATTTTTGTGAACAGCCTTCGCATTGCTGCGGTGGGGGTGTTGTATCCCATCTGGGGAGCCAGGGTGGCGGAAGGGTTTTTTCATGACTTTTCCGGGTGGTTTATTTTTATGGTGGCACTCGCTTTACTGGTAATTGAAATGCTCGCGTTGAATGGGTTTAGATCATTTAGAAGGTTAGGATCGTCTATAAAGATAGAAGGTCAGAAGGTGGGAAGGTCAGAAGGTTGGACGGCAGGGGAAAAGGGTGTCATGGCTTCGCATCAAGCAACAACCAATACAACCACTAAACAAATTAACCAATCAACCGAAGGTTTTGCCTCAAACCTCAAACCTCAGACCGCCGAAGGCGATTTGCCTCAGACCTCAAGCGAAGCGATCCTTAAACCTCCAACAAAAAAAGGCTTTGCTGCCTTTTTTTATCCACCTCAGTTTGTGGTGGCGGTGATATTGTTGAGTGCGACTTTGGCGTTGTCTCATGGGGTTGAGTTTAGAGAGAAGATACCCATGAACAAATCTTTTGACGGGTTTCCCATGAGGGTAGGGGAGTGGGCCGGCGTTCGGCAGAGTATGGAACAGAAGTTTGTGGATGCGCTGGATTTAAGCGATTATGTGATCGTTGACTACAGAAATAAGGCCGGAAAAACCGTCAATTTTTATACTGCGTATTATCAAAGCCAGAGAAAGGGTGAATCCATTCATTCGCCGGCTACGTGTTTGCCCGGCGGCGGGTGGATCTTCAAGCAGGCCGGAGGGGTGTCCATACCCTTAAAAGATCACAACCCCGGGACCATGAAAGTCAACCGCGCGTTCATGCAAAAAAATGATTTCAGGCAGCTTTCCTATTATTGGTTCCCGGCCCGGGGCCGCATATTGACCAACGCGTATCAACTGAAAATATACACGTTCTGGGATGCTTTGACCCGGCAACGCACCGACGGTGCCCTGGTGCGGGTGATTACACCGGTGTATGAGGATGAAGCGCTGGAGGAGGCGGAGAAACGGTTGCAGGGATTTGTGGGGGTGATTAACCCCATTTTGTCTGAATACTTACCTGAATGATCGGAAGGCAGAAGGTGAGAAGAGCAGAAGGTAGGAAGAGCAGAAGGTTGGAAGGGCAGAAGGTTAGAAAATCAGAAGGTTAGAAGGTGAAAAAAGCAGAAAGTGAGAAGATCGGAATGAACAGGAAGAAGGACATAAAGCACTTTCGTGATCTTGAAGTTTACAGGCGTGCTTTTGAGGCGGAAACACAATGCTGGTTGGAGTTTAGTCTTGCTTGTAAATATATAGAAAAAGATGTTTTTGATAGTCTTGATGACGAATATGAACAGATCATAGCAATGTTAAATTCCATGGAAAGAAATGCCAAGAAGTTCTGTTTTTAATCGTTTTATCACCGGATCTCCCGATCTTTTTATCCGCCGTCAGTGTGGCGGGCTGATCTTCTAACCCTCTGATCTTCTATTAAAAAAAGTGTCCGTGGCTAAATTAAATAAGAATAGAATTGGTTGGCGAAGTCGCTCTCAAAGAAAAGGAAAGCCGGTGATGACTGGAATTCTGATTGCAAAACGGAATGAATTTCTTTCATCTTCTGATGTTCATAGTTCTTTTGCATGTCCTTTTGTCACGTGGGCTTTTTTCAGTTCTTTGAGATGCCTCACATCAAATGTATATGCTCTGCCTATTTTGTGTGCCAATACTCGACCTGTTTTAACCCATCTCCTAAGTGTTACAGATGATACACCAAGATATTCCGATGCCTGTTTTAGATTAAACGGTTTGCTTGCAATTTCATCCTGCCATTCTTTTATGTTCAGCATTTCAGGGAGATCGTGATGAGCGCCTTTTATGCCGAATTCTATGATGTAACGCACGACTTTTTCTTTTTCCTCCATTGGAAGGTGGTATATTTCTTTTATGATTTTTTCTGCTGTTGGCATTTTAACCTCCAATTTCTTTTAAATAACTTTTCAGATTCTTATAGAAATTTTCATGTGGACCAACCTGGTACAAGACAAGAGAATCCTTTTCGACCCTATAAGCTATCAGGGTCAATTGGCGGCTCATCGTGAACTTGTGAACCCTAAAGCCTTCCAAGTCGCCTTTTTTAAGTTGGCCGACCTCAGGATCTGCCAGGACTTCTTCGACCGTGTCCAAGATAACCTGCTGAAACTGTCGTGGAAGTTTCTTTACATACCTTTTGAAGCGCGGCATCTGAAAGAGTTTCATGATTTTTTAAATTATCATACCTTATCATTTGTTGTCAATAAAGAATAAAAACGCTTAAAGACGCATTGTATTCGAAAATCATATTTTTCATATTAGTTGCAGACAAATAAAAGCCTAAAAAAAATAATTGGCCACGGACCCACACAGACCCACACGGACAAAGAATAACATGTCATCGCTCCGCGATAAAGGAATTATGCTAACTGAATTTATTAGCTACGGACCCACCCCAGTACGATCTTCCGGACCTACGGGGCAGGGAAGGTTAGAAGGGCAGAAGTCAGAAGTCAGAAGTCAGAAGACGGAAATCAGAGATCAGAGGTCAGAGGTCGGAATTCAGAGGTCGGAGATCAGAGGTCGGAGATCAGAGAGCAGAAGATAAGAAGGTCGGAAGGCGGAGATCAGAGGTCAGATGTCGGAAGTCAGCAAATGAGGATAAAATCGGCTAAAGATTTGAAAGTTTACCAGAAAGCGTATGCTTTGGCTATGGAGATCTATCAACTCAGTAAATCTTGGCCTTCGGAGGAAAAATATTCCCTCACTGATCAAATCAGGAGGGCTTCCCGATCGGTTTGCAGCAATTTGAGAGAGGCTGGCTCTGCCCCGTAGGCATGAGTGATGTATTGGGTCTATGCAATCAAAAGCCAATATACCGATAGAATCTATGTTGGCCAGACGAAGAGTTTAGAGAAAAGATTGGCATTGCACAATAGCGGTATGGTTCCGTCAACAAACAAAGATCGGCCTTGGACTGTTATCGCTTATGAGATTTTTGATACCAGAGAAAATGCCCGATGGCAAGAATATCAGCTTAAGAAATCGCGAGGAAAGAGATCAAGGTGGCTTCGAGAGAATTCGACGGGGCTACGCGCCGGAGGGGGCTAAAAGACGATATGAGGCCCATTTCATCAGTAAGCTTACCGATTCAGCTTCCTGCTCCGCTTCCAGCCCGTAGGGCTTACAGGCCAGAGGGTAGAGCTTACAGCTCGGAGAGATGGCGAGAATAGTGAAACTGACACTTGGCTTGATTTTGCATTGGACTGCGGATACCTTGTTTCTTCAGATCATCTGCGTCTGACTGATGAATGCAGGCAGATCGGATCGATGTTAGGCTCGATGCTAAACAAGCCGAAAACATTTTTGGTCCGCAACTCCGATTCCTGACCTCCGACTTCAGATCTCTGACCTCTATCTGTTTCCTAATGTGTAGACTAACCTTCTGATCTTCTAACCCTCTGATCTTCTATTAAAAAAGTGTCCGTGGCTAAATAAAAAAAATGCTTTTTTTCCCTACATTATTTCTGTCCATGTTCATCACCATCGCCTTGATTCCCATATTCAGGATGGCGGCGGTCAAGGTGAACATCGTGGACGTTCCCAATGACCGGAAGGTGCATGACCAACCCATGCCCAAGGTGGGCGGTATTGCCATTGCCTTTGGGTCTCTGGTTCCGATATTTTTCCTGAGCCAGATGACCCCGTTTATGTGGTCGGTGGTGATGGGCTCGTGGATTGTGGTGGGTTTCGGGTTTCTGGATGACATCAAAGATCTGGGATATAAAACCAAGTTTTTCGGGCAGGTTGCGGCAGCTTTTGTGGTGGTTTTTTACGGCGGTCTTGAAATCAAGTGTCTTGGCGCAATGCTTCCGGAAAACTACTGCTTACCCGGGGTTGTTTCCATCCCCTTGACGGTGATTGCCATTGTGGGGGTGACCAACGCCATTAATCTGGCGGACGGTCTGGACGGCCTGGCCGGCGGCATTATGCTGCTGACATTTATCTGTATCGGTTATCTGGCATACTGTTCCGAAAAAATATTTATCACCATGATGTCTGCAGCCATGGTGGGCGGAATATTCGGGTTTCTCAGGTACAACACGTTTCCGGCCACGTTGTTCATGGGAGATTCGGGAAGCCAGTTGTTGGGTTTTTTGGGTATTACCCTGTGTCTGGGGCTGACCCAGGACCATACGCCGCTGAGCCCCATGCTGCCGCTGCTTTTACTGGGATTTCCCGTGCTCGACACCCTGATGGTTATGACGGAACGTATGGTCAATGGCAAGTCTCCGTTTTTCGCGGATAAGAATCACCTTCACCACAAGTTCATGCGACTGGGCCTGTATCACACCGAAGCGGTGTTTTTGATATACGTGATGCAGGCAACTCTGGTAACATTTGCATTTGTGTTCCGGTTTTACTCGGAATGGCTCCTTTTATGCCTTTATTTAGTCTTTTCCGGGATCCTTCTCATCTGGATTTTCCTGGCAAACCGGAACGGATGGAGATTTGAACGCCCCGGTATTTTTGACCGGGTGATTAAAGATCGGCTGAAAATACTCAAAGAGGAACAAACCCTCATAAGATCGAGCTTCGGTGCCGTGGAGATCGCCCTTCCCATGTTGCTGATTTTTACCTGCTTTCTTCCGGCAGATGTTCCCTCCTATGTTTCCATCATGTCAATTATATTTGCGCTCATGGTATTTCTTTCCGGTATGTTCAAAAAAGAATGGGCCGGCATGTGTCTTCGCCTGGCGCTCTATTTGCTGATTCCGTTTCTGATTTACGCCAGTGAGACTCACCGGGTGACATGGGCGGCAAACGGAGGGTTTAAATTCTACAATCTTTCTTTCGGTATGTTGGCTGTTTTTGTGGTTCTGACCGTCAAGTATACCCGAAGAACCAGGGGATTTAAAGCCACGCCCATGGACTTTTTGATCCTTTTTGTGGCCCTGGTGATTCCCAATCTTCCGGACCCGAAAATTCAGAGCTTTCACATGGGAATGATGGCCACCAAGGTGATTGTACTTTTATTCAGCTATGAGGTCTGGATCTGCGAGCTTCGGGAGCGATTGGGTCGTGCTGAATCGTCCACCATCGCGGCATTGCTGGTGCTGGCGGTGCGGGGATTTTTGTGAATTGTTTAAATAGTTAAATTCACCACAGAGGCACAGAGGGCACGGAGAAAAAATAACTTTTCCCTGATCGGGAGGCGACGATCAGGGAAAAAAGATCATCCCGAAGGGATAGTGGTTTTATCCAACAGCACTCTTTTATACAACATACCTTGATCAAGCTATCCCTTCAGAAATATATTGTGTGGGACAAAATTTATCCCGCTCAGGCGGGATTGATGATTTTCTTTTGCCGCCGTCTCCCGGCAAAAGAAAAATATAACTTCTCTGTGAACCCGTGTCTCTGTGGTGAACTATCATTAATCTGCGAAAATCTGCGTAATCTGTGGATGGGAAAGAAAATGAGAAGATCAGAAGATAAGAAGGTGAGGAAGGGCAAATCTGTACCCGATGCTTTCCTTAACATTATTGGGCAGAATACGCTGCAAAACGAACTGTTGCTTTCGTTTCTGAAAAAGGAAACCGGATTAGAGGGAAAATGTTTCCCAACGCTGGAATCCATACCTCCTATTGATGAAAATGAGCCGGCAATCCGGCAATTGCTGCTGTTGGACTGCAAAAGTATTGACATGAAAAATCTTTGGGAGAACATCGTGACCTTGACTCGTTCCCAGTGTTGCCCCTGCTTGTTTGTTTTGTTTAATGTGGTATCCGATTCGGGGATTGAAAAAATTGCTATGGATAAAGGCATACAGGGGATTTTTTACAATAACGATCCCATACATTCCATCCCCAAAGGTATTTGTGCTGTTTTGAAAGGAGATTTGTGGTATTCCAGAAAAACATTGAAAAAAATGCTCAAGGGAGAACAATCCTCAACAAATCCGTCACAACATCCGGCCGCATCCTGTTTGACACCCAAAGAAAAACAAGTACTTTCCTTCATTGCTTCCGGACATACCAGCAAGGATATCGCCGGTCGCCTTGAAATCAGTGTGCACACCTTCAAAACTCATGTTTGCAATATCTACAAAAAGATAAATGTTAACGACCGGCTGCAGGCGTCTTTGTGGGCGTCCAAGTTTTTATGATTTAGTATTAGCCACAGATTTCAAGAAAATCAGAAGATCAGAAGGTTGGAAGGGCAGAAGATTAGAAAGTGAGAAGGTGGGAAGGGCAAGAAGATGAGAAGAGCAGAAGATTAGAAGGTGAGAAGATTAGATGATAAGAAGATCAGAAGGTTGGAAGGTCGGAAGGGCAAGAAGATGAGAAGAGCAGAAGATTAGAAGGTGAGAAGATTAGATGATAAGAAGATCAGAAGGTTGGAAGGTCGGAAGGGCAAGAAGATGAGAAGAGCAGAAGATAAGATGGAGAGAAAATACGAAATGAACAGGAATAAGGATATAAAGCACTTTCGTGATCTTGAAGTTTACAGGCGTGCTTTTGATGCAGCAATGAGGATATTTCAGCTTACGAAAGCGTTCCCGGCTGAAGAAAAGTACTCTTTAGTGGATCAGATAAGAAGAGCTTCCCGTTCTGTTTGTGCCAACACATCTGAAGCTTGGAGAAAAAGGCGTTATATTGCAGTTTTTAAAAATAAAATTACGGATTCCATGCAAGAGGCATCAGAAACACAGTGTTGGTTGGAGTTTAGTCTTGCTTGTAAATATATAGAAAAAAATCTTTTTGATAGTCTTGATGACGAATATGAGCAGATCATAGCAATGTTAAATTCCATGGAAAGAAATGCCAAGAAGTTCTGTTTTTAATTGTTTTATCACCGGATCTCCCGATCTTTTTATCCGCCGTCAGTGTGGCGGGCTGATCTTCTGATTTTCTAATCTTCTTTCTCTAAGAGATGGAGGCAAAATAATGATTCTTTATAACAGAATATTAATGGTGTTAATCGTAACAATTGCAGTAATCACACTGGCCGCCTGCGGTAGCCCTGAAGAGAAGAAAATGAAATTCTTTAACAAGGGCAACACCCTGTTTGAAAAAGGGGATGTTGTCAAGGCCCGGCTGGAGTTTAAAAATTCCATTCAGATCGACCCCAAGTTTGCCAACGCCTATTACATGCTGGGGATGTGTGAGTTGAAACAAGGACACTTTAAACAAGCGTATGCGGGATTTTCCAAGGCCGTGAAGCTGTCACCGGATCATCTAAATGCTCAGCTCCAACTGGGCAGACTGTTTCTCATGGGAAGAGAACCGGACAAAGCCATGGAAAAGGCACGCCTGGTCCTTGAAAAGGAGCCTGAAAATCCGGAGGCGCTTATTTTAAACGGCACGATTATGCTGACTCAAAAACAGACGGACAAGGCGATTGCGCTGTTTGAAAAACTGATTGAAAAGGGTGAAAAACGGCCGGATGTCTTTCTGAAACTTGCTTCAGCCCATGCTTTAACAAAAAATGAACAAGCTACTGAAAAAACATTAAATGCTGGTATTCAGGCCAACCCGGAATCCGTGCGGTTGCATCTGGCCCTGGCCGGTTTCTATGGTAAAAACAGACGCATGGATCAGGCCTTGGCGGCGTTAAAAAAAGTAATTGAGCTGGAACCCGAACGGGTGAGGCACCGGTTCGTCTTGGCCAACCTGTTGTGGGATACGGATCGGAAAGCCGAAGCATCAGAGTTGCTCAAAGGGATTATTGCATCAGATCCCGATAATGAAGATAACCGGATCGGCCTGGCCGGATTCTATATATCAAAAAAGCAATATGCGGAGGCGGAAACCCTGTTAAAACAAGGAATCCAAAAAAACGAAAAAAGCTTCAGACTCCGCTTTCAGATCAGCGAACTGTATGTGAATCTGAAAAGCACGGACAAAGCCATTGAGACATTGAATCAGTGCCTGGGGTTGGATAAAGACCCGGCAAGCCCCATGATCATCCGGACCAAAAATGCCCTTGCCAAGGTGCATCTCATGACCCGGCAAATAGACAAGGCCGAAACGTATACGGATGAGGTTCTCAAGGATAGTCCCAAAAACGTGGACGCCCATTTTACCCGGGGGCAGATTCTTGTGTTAAAGGGAAACGGCACGGATGCGGTCTCCGAGTTTCGGACCGTGATCACCGAGAAACCTCAATTCATTCCCGGGTATCTGGGTCTGGCCGGGGCCCATGTCATGAACCAGGAGTTGGAGCTGGCCGTGGACACTCTTCAGAACGCCCTCAAGGCGGCCCCGGATTCCAGAGAGGTTTTGAAAACGTTGTCACGGGTTTATGTGATGAAAAAGGACTATAACGCGGCGGAAGACCAGTTAAAAAAGATCCTTGAAAAAAACCCCAAAGACGATCAGGTCCGGGCCCAATTGGGGGATTTGCTGTTTGCCTTGAAAGACGTTGACCGGGCCGAGGATGAATATCAAGCCATTCGGAAGAACAATCCTGAAAATCCCGCGGGCTATATCAAACTTGCCCGAATGTATGTGAGACAGAAAAAAGGGGATCGGGCCTTGGCAGTCCTGGAACAGGGGGTTCGTGAAAACCCGAGATCCTCTGTTTTGTTTTCCAATCTGATTCATCTGTATATCCTGCAAAAAAAATATCAACCCGCCATAACGTGTTGTCAGGCAAACATCAAAAAGAATCCCAAGGACGCCTTTTCCTATAATCTGCTGGGAAGGGTTTATGGGTCGCAAAAAGCGTATGATAAGGCTGAAGACGCCTTTGAAAAAGCCGTGGAGATTCAGCCCATGTGGCCGGAACCCAATAACAATCTGGCCGGTCTTTATCTGATCCGGGGCAACCAAAAACAGGCCGTGGAAAAATTTGAGGCCGCCTTGAAAACCAACCCTAAAAATCCGGCCGCTTATTTATCTTTGGGATACATTTATCAGCAAAGCCAGGAATATGACAACGCCATACAGATTTATGAAAGGGCTCTTGAAAACACCCCCAACCTGTGGGTGGCGGCCAACAACCTGGCGGCGCTGCTCAGCGAGAATACGGGTTCTAAACAAGACCTGGAAAAGGCGCTCACCCTGGCCAAAAGAGCCCGGGAACTTCGTCCGGGGGAGCCAGCGGTAATGGATACCTTAGGGTGGATTTATTATAAAATGGAGGATCTGAACCAGTCCATGGACTTTATTGAAAAGGCGCTTACCGGCCAACCTGAAAGTCCGATCTTTAATTATCATATGGGCATGGCCCTATATAAAAGCGGTCGCCCCATCGAGGCCGGAGAAAAGCTTGAAAAGGCCGTGGAGAGCGGTGACCGCTTTGACGGAAGAGAAGAAGCGGAGAACCTGCTGAAAAAACTGAATTAGCCACAGGCACGGAGATCAGAGGTCAGAGGTCGGAAGTCAGAGGTCAGAGGTCAGAGGTCGGAAGTCAGAGGTCGGAAGTCAGAGGTCGGAGATCAGAGAGCAGAAGATAAGAAGGTCGGAAGTCAGAGGTCAGAGGTCGGAAGGGCAAGAAGGTGAGAAGAGCAGAAGATTAGAAGGTGAGAAGATTAGATGATAAGAATATCAGAAGGTTAGAAGAATAGAAGGTAGGAAGAGCAGAAGGTTGGAAGGGCAGAAGATTAGAAGGTGAGAGGATAAGAGGGTAAGAAGATTAGAAGATCAGAAGAGCAGAGGGTTAGAGGTCGGAAAGGCAGAGGACAGAAAGGGCGAGAAGATCAGAAAGTGAGAAGGTGAGAAGGGTAGTGAAAAAGATGGAAGAAGGAAGTGGGAAGATGGATGAAAAGAAAACAAGCAAGATTAGAATGAACAGGAATAAGGATATAAAGCACTTCCGTGATCTTGAAGTTTACAGGCGTGCTTTTGATGCAGCAATGAGGATATTTCAGTTGACTAAAGAATTCCCTGCTGAGGAAAAGTATTCCTTGGTGGATCAGATCAGAAGAGCTTCCCGTTCTGTTTGTGCCAACACATCTGAAGCTTGGAGAAAAAGGCGTTATATTGCAGTTTTTAAAAATAAAATTACGGATTCCATGCAAGAGGCATCAGAAACACAGTGTTGGTTGGAGTTTAGTCTTGCTTGTAAATATATAGAAAAAGATGTTTTTGATAGTCTTGATGACGAATATGAGCAGATCATAGCAATGTTAAATTCCATGGAAAGAAATGCCAAGAAGTTCTGTTTTTAATTGTTTTCTGTAGACTAATCTTCTGATCTTCTGATTTTCTAATCTTCTTTCCCTATGAAATGGAGGCAATATGGTGAGAAATTTTATATCAGTAGTGATTATGGCGATCGTTGTTATTACCGCATCCCCCCTGCGGGCGGGGGATCAAGCGCCGGCACCGAGCATTCAGGATTACATCATGGGACCCGGGGATGTACTGGACATTTCGGTCTGGAACAATGAAGCGTTGACCCGGCAGGTGACCGTGCTGCCGGACGGAAAAATACATTTTCCGTTGATCGGCGAGGTTGTGGTGGGTGGCAAGACCCTGGTGGATCTGGAAAAAGAGCTCAAAAAAAGGATCGGCACCTTTGTGCCTGCCCCGGATTTGACGGTAATGGTTCAGCAGGTCAACAGCATGCTGATTTATGTGATCGGCAAGGTCAACCGGCCCGGCAGGTTTGCGTTGAATACCAACATCAACGTGCTGCAGGCCCTGACCATGGCCGGCGGACTCAACACGTTTGCCAAGAGAAACAAGATCAAAATATTCAGGGAAACAAAAGATACCACCGTAATTTTACCCTTTGAATACGACGAGGTCACGGAAGGGGAGAATTTGGAGCAGAATATAGCGCTGCAAAGAGGAGATATTGTGGTAGTTCCTTAAAAGAAGTGATCTAAATATTTAATAGAACTTAAAATTCGAAGCACGAAATCCGAAACTCGAAACAAATACGAATGACAAAAAATCCAAATTCAAAACTTTATGATCTTGAGGATCGTACATTTGCTTTTGCAAAGAACGTCAGAGCCTTTGTAAAGAAATTGCCTAAGACTTTAGCGAACATTGAAGATGGAAAGCAGTTGGTCAAAGCATCAGGCTCTGTTGGTGCAAATTACATTGAGGCCAACGAATCTCTTAGCAAGAAAGACTTCAGAATGAGGATTAAGATATGCCGGAAAGAGGCTAAAGAAAGTCGATATTGGTTACTGCTGGTAGAGACAAATGGCAAAAAAGAGCAGGAAAAGGAACGAGAAGAGTTAGCAAGAGAGGCCACTGAACTGATGAAAATTTTCGGTGCTATATTGCAAAAGAGCTAATGATCATAAGCATCAAACCCGAATATCTAAATCCGAAATATTTACCCTGTTAAATGATCTAAGATGATATCGAAAACAGATCTATAGTTGGTGTGTTATCCAAAAATCAATCAAACATCAGAATATTTAACAGGGCGGGCAAATCCGAATGACAAAAA
>Ga0307991_1001945_pt1 | contig 14195 bp, 10 predicted proteins | sample EllFjometagen131_FD_203146 | JGI IMG/M metagenome (GOLD analysis project Ga0307991, IMG submission 203146) | Marine microbial communities from Ellis Fjord, Antarctic Ocean - #131 | ecosystem: Environmental > Aquatic > Marine > Unclassified | place: Southern Ocean | collected 2014-10-08
ACACCCAAAGAATTCTATATTTAAATCTTTGTCGCTGACCCATTGCTACAACTCTCTATTTTGCCCAAAATTGTAAATTTATTTTTTCGTGAACCCTTAGCCTTCATTCTGATACGATAGAAAGTTTTCAAGGCCTTTGGTATAAAATTTTTCAATGTATTCCTTGACCATTCGTCGGGCCGAAAATTTTGCTGAATTACTCTTAATGGAATTTTTCATAACGTTTACCCAGTGCAGAGGAACGCCGTCATCCGATACGTTATAATACATTGGAACCACTTCTTCTTCAAGTATCCGGTAGAGTTCGTCGGCATCCGCAGCATCCCGGTTGCCATCGACTTCTTTGTGACTGAATGCCCAGCCGTTTTTTTCGTTAAAGCCCTCTATCCACCAACCGTCCATTATACTTAGCTGGGGCACCCCGTTCAAGGCCGCTTTCATGCCGCTGGTTCCACTGGCTTCCATGGGAGGCAACGGATTGTTCAGCCACACATCCACGCCGTGAACCATGTATTGCGCCAGTTGTTCCCCGTAATCTTCCACAAAGGCGATGCGCCCTCCGGTTTCCGGATCACGTGCGGCATTAAATACCTTTTGAATGATCTGTTTGCCGGGATCGTCGGCTGGATGTGCTTTGCCGGCAAAAATAATCTGGATGGGCCGCCATCGGTCGTTGAGAAGTTTTTTCAGGCGTTCCATATCATAAAAAATCAAGTCAGCCCGCTTGTAAGTGGCGAAACGTCGCGCAAATCCCAGAGTTAATACCGATGGATCGAGCAATGTTCCACCGGCAATCACGATGGACGGGCTGACGCGGTCTCCGACCCAACGGCGGCGTGATCGCTCCCGGACGGCATCGATGAGTTTGATTTTTAACCAGTAATGGGTTCTCCACAGTGCTTCATCCGGAATTTTATCGACCAGTTCCCAGACAAGGGGGTTGTCATGATCATCCAGCCATTCCGGGCCCAAATGGGTATCGAAAAGGCGTTTCATTCGAGGTTCAATCCAGGTGGGGACATGGACTCCGTTGGTGACATGATCCACAGGGACCTCTGACTCGGATTTATCCGGCCAAAGACTTTGCCACATTTTCCTGGACACTTCTCCATGCCGTTTGCTGACGCCGTTGCGATGCGCCGACATTCTGAGGGCAAAGGCTGTCAGGTTAAAGCCTGCATGAGGTTGCTCCGGGTGGATCCCCAGTTGAAGGAAGGTGTCACGATCTAAGCCCAGAGCCGGCCAGTAGGCATGAAAATATTTTTCCATCAGGTGAAACGGGATGACATCATGACCGGCCGGAACCGGCGTATGTGTGGTGAAAACGGTGGTGTTTTTTACCTCTTCCATGGCCTGGGGATAAGGCATACCTCCGGTTATGCGGTCACGGATGCATTCCAAAATCGCAAAGACGGCATGCCCTTCGTTAAGATGCATCAAATGATTTTTGATGCCCAACATTTCCAAAACTTCGGCGCCGCCGATACCTAAAACGATTTCCTGGCGCAGTCGCTGCTCCATGTCCCCGATGTAAAGACGGGCCGATATACCCCGGTTCCACGGATCGTTGTCCTCGATATCCGTATCCAGAAGATACAGGGAGATACGTCCGACGTTTACTTTCCAGACGCCCACGTGGATTGCCGGATCGATGAAGGGAACCCGAACCACAAGTTGCCGACCCTCATTATCAAGCACCCTGGAAATCGGTGCGGCGTCTCTGTCGATGGTTTCATGAATATTTTCCTGCCAGCCGTCTTCGCGAATGTGTTGATGAAGATACCCTTGGGGATACATGAAACCCACGGCCACCAGAGGAACACCTAAATCGCTGCATTCCTTGATGTGATCTCCGGCCAAAAATCCCAGACCGCCGGCGTAAAAGGGCAAGGAACGATGAAGCCCGTATTCAGCGCTAAAATAAGCGACGGCAAAGGTGTTCGGATCATATGAAAAATTGTTCAAAAATCGGCACGATTTGTCCGATAGATATCGGTAAAACTGAGAGAGCACCACATCATAAATGCGTAAATAATCGTCGTTGGCAGCGGCCGCCTCCAAAATTTCAACCGGCATCTCTCTGAGCATCTTGTCGGGGTTGTGTCCGCTCTCTTTCCATGCCTGGCGGTCAAGCATTTTAAACAGCATTCTTGCTGAGGGATGCCAGCTCCACCAGAGATTTTCCGCCAGTTTTCCAAGTCCGCTCAAACGTTCCGGGAGATTTGGGAATTCAACTGTTTCAAAGTTCATGGGTTTAATTCCTTTTCCAAGCAGGTGAAGTAATGATGTTTTCGATTGATCGCTCGCGGGTTAAGTGTTTGAACGGTCTGAAAGTTAAAATGCCGCTTGATTTGCACCGCCTTCAGGGATTATTGAGCATCCACCCGGGGAGCTATCACAATCGCCGTTTTAATCGCTGAATCATCCGGGGCAAATTGCTTACGATGACGGCACCACGATAAAATTATTTTTACTTCCGAAGCGGTTGAGACACGTCTGATTGTTTTCCGGATCATTTTCCCATTGATTGTCCACCAGAAATCGGTATTCGTATTTTCCAGGGAACAGCATGGTCGTTTTTTTCCACATCCCGTTGTTGTCCTTTTTCATGGGATGCTTTTTGGGATTCCACTGGTTGAAATCTCCCATCAAGATGACCTCACTGGCATCGGGAGATTCCAGTGAGAAGATTACCTTGCTCCTTTTGAGCTTGGATTCTGATTTTTTTGGGGACATGCATTACCTCCTTTTTTTAAAAATATCATAGAACCCTGATATACAGGATCAGCTAATGGCTCACAGCCATTGCTTTTTTTTGAAGAACCCGATCATGATCCCTGCAACGACCACAATAATGGCCCAGACCATCACATACCCCCACCGCCATTCGAGTTCCGGCATAAACTTAAAGTTCATGCCGTAAATCCCGGCGACAAATGTAATGGGAATAAAAATGGTGGCGATAATCGTCAACACCTTCATGACCTCGTTCATTTTATTACTCACAGTGGACAGATAAATATCCAGCATGCCGGCCAGAATATCCCGATAGGATTCAATGGTGTCGATAATCTGTATGGTATGGTCATAGACATCCCTGAAATAGACATGCATCTGTTCCTGAATCAGAGAAGATTCGGTTTTTACCAGGTTGTTGATGATTTCCCGAATCGGCCAGATGTGTTTTCGCATATAAATCATTTCCTGTTTCATCTCGTGGATGATCTGCACGGTGTCACGGGTGGGATCATCAAGGAGTTCCGCTTCAAGATCTTCCATTTTGTCGCCCAGTGCTTCCAGAATGACAAAGTAGTGATCCACGATGACATCGATCAGGGCATAGGCCAGGTAATCGCATCCTGCTTTGCGAATTCGGGTTTTGGGCTTTCGGATTCTTTCTCTGACGGTCTTAAAAATATCGCCCTGGATTTCCTGGAAAGAAATCAGAAAATTGGTTCCTAAAACCAGGCTGAACTGTTCCGATATAATTTGTTCTGCCGTTTTGTCATAATCGAGCATTTTCAAGACCACAAAAATGGCGTCCTCGTATTCCTCGGCCTTTGGGCGCTGCCCGGTATTTAAAATATCCTCAAGAACCAGCGGGTGAATGTTGAAATGCGCTCCGATTTTTTCGATAATATCGATATCGTGCAGACCGTCGATATTAATCCAGGTCACTGTTGGCAGGTCTTTGAGTGGAAAAGCCTCTTCAACGGTCTCGATCACCTGTTCCTGCAAATGCGCTTCATCAAAGTCGATGAGGGTAATTTTTGTTTCTTCGGTCTTCTTTTCCCCGATATGGATCAGCGTGCCCGGGGATGTACCCGCCTTCTTGGAATGTCGTTTAATGAATCTCGACATAACAACGTATTCCTTTCATTAGATAAAGATCAAAATTCTTGTGCTTTGAGCATTTTTAATTTAAGCTGTCGTTTATCGTCATTGGCCAAGTAGATGGTTCGGGACGGAAACGCGAAATCGATATCCTCGGCTTCAAACCGGCGCATGATCTCAAGGCAGGTTTTTTGCAGCCATTCCTGAAAGTCCCAGTAATTGGGGGGATGATACCATGCAATCACCGTAATATTCAGACTCCAGTCGTTGAAGCCGTTAAAAAAGACCCGGGGCGGAAAATCTTCCTTCATGCCCTCGTGATTCTCCAAGATTCCCCGGATCATGTGTACGGCTTTTTCCATCTTGTCAGGAGGCGTGTCATAGGTGATCCCGATATCGGTTAACCACCGGATATAGGGCCGTTCACCGATGTTTTCCACGGAAGAGTTCACCAGTTTTTCATTGGGAATGGTCACTAGGTGACCGGTGAGTGTTCGTATTCGGGTACTCCTGAAGCCGACATTTTCAACGATCCCGTCGTACTGATCGATGGTAATCCGTTGCCCCACCTGAAACGGCTTGTCGAACAGGATGGTCATCGTTCCGAAAAAAATGGCGATGGAATCCTTAGCGGCCAGGGCGACGGCCAAACCGCCGATGCCCAGCGAGGCAAGCAGGGGACCGATTTTCAGTCCGGTGAGATTTTGGACAATAATTATACCGCCGATAACAATAACGAACAGCCGAAGGGTTTTGCCGACAATGGGGACCAGCATGTCGTCGATGGTGCTTTCGGTGGCGGCCGCCCATTTTTTCAGATATACGTCCAAAATTCCGATTAAAAGAAGGATAAGCCAGAAAAGGGCGATGGTCCCGCCGATATCTGCCGCCTTTTGCGCAACGGTGTGCACCAGATTGCTTCCGTCAGTCGCCAAAAAATGAATGTATAGGGGCGAAAGGGCGCCATAGATACCGTAAGACCAAATAAAAAGAGAAAGCGGACGGGTGAGCGCCTCAAAAAAATGCTTTCGCCATGAAACGGCCTCTTCTTGGGCCGGCATTTTTCGAATTGCCGAATTGATCAGCCATCGAATCAGCCGCTCCACCATGACCACCAAAAAGGTCAAAAATAGACAAAAGAGCAATTTGAGCCAGGTGATGCCGGCGAAAACTTCAACCTCAATCCACTTGCCGATTTTTAAAGAAGCCGAGCGACTAAATTTGTCGATACCTTTTCCAATGCTCTCTCCGGCTTTATCCACGGCCTTGATTTTTTTGGCAGGGGTTTGGATATCATTTTGAGTTTGAGTGTCAATGGTTTGTTTGGGAACGTCGCTCTTTGATGCAGTCTGTGCCGGAGCATAACCCGGTGTGACAGTCCAAAAAATGATGCTAAAAAACAGAAAAGCGCCTAAAACAGAGTTTGTTCGATATGTCATGTTTTCTTCCAGGCAAAGTCTTGAAAAAGGGTTTTAAGACAATTGGTTATATTTAATGCTAAGGGAAAGGACTTGTTTCTAACCTTTTGAATTAATAATATATAACAAGTTTGTGAAGGTAAGGGCCTAATTAAAAAATTAGCAAAATAGTGATGTCGATTTGGTTAATTAAACGTTAATGAATTGATATAAAGATTCATTATCAATACAATAAAAAATTAACCTTTTTGTCAAGGTATAATGGACAGAGCGTTTTACTTCAGAAGTTTTGACACGCAAAGGCGTATATGCTAAAAATGTAAAATTCATATCATTCGGAAGTTGTATGGGCGAGGATAACACATGAAGACCCGCCACGGAAAGGATGTTTCGGGCGATAAAACAGGTACCATGGGAACGTTTGCAGGAGTTTTTACGCCGAGCGTTCTGACCATCCTGGGTATCATTCTGTTTTTACGCCTGGGCTATGTGGTGGGCAACACGGGATTGGGGCGCGCTTTGATCATTATCACCCTCGCCAATGCGATTTCGGTTCTGACCAGTATATCCATATCAGCGATCGCCACCAATATCAAAGTCAAAGGTGGCGGCGACTATTACTTGATTTCAAGGACACTGGGTCCGGAATTCGGCGGTGCCATTGGGTTGGTTCTTTTTTTGGCACAATCGGTTTCCATCGCGTTCTACTGTATCGGATTTGCTGAAGCCATGACAGTACTCCTGCCCCAAAGCATATTTACGACTTCCAGAATTATCGCGATTTTCGCTGTATCACTGTTGTTCATTTTTGCCTGGTTGGGCGCCGACTGGGCGACCCGTTTTCAGTATGTGGTTATGGCGCTTCTGGTTGCGGCTCTGTTTTCTTTTTTTGTCGGCGGTCTGGCCCGCTGGGAAATGGCAACTCTGGTTCAAAACTGGACGTCTCCCTCCGAAGGTCCCAACTTCTGGATAATCTTTGCTATTTTTTTTCCGGCGGTGACCGGTTTCACCCAAGGAGTGAGCATGTCCGGAGAGCTGAAAGATGCCGGGAAAAGCCTGCCGCTGGGAACTTTTATGGCTGTGGGGATATCCATACTGGTCTATTTTGGTGCGGCCTTTGTGTTTGCCGGTGTGCTTCCCAATGAGGTCCTGATGAAAGACTATGGAGCCATGAAACAGGTGGCCCGTTTCAGTGTTCTCATTGATGCCGGTGTGGTGGCCGCCACGCTGTCTTCGGCAATGGCCTCTTTTTTGGGGGCACCGCGGATCTTGCAGTCTCTTGCCAAAGATCGAGTTTTTCCTTTTCTATTGCCCTTTGCCAAAGGATCCGGCCCCACCGACAACCCCCGGCGCGGTGTACTCATTTCGGCCGCCATCGCATTGGTCACCATCAGTATGGGCCAGCTGAATCTCATTGCCCGGGTGGTGTCCATGTTTTTTCTCATTTCCTATGGTCTGCTCAATTACGCTACTTATTACGAAGCTCGAGCCGCCAGCCCTTCCTTTCGCCCGAAGTTCAAATGGTTTGACAAACGTTTAAGTCTGCTGGGATTTTTAGCCTGTCTTTTGGTGATGCTGGCCATTGATTTTAAAACCGGTCTGATTGCCGTTTCCATTCTGTTTGCAATTTACCAGTATCTGAAGCGGACGGCGGGCCCTACCCGGTGGGCGGATAGCCGGCGATCCTATTATTTACAACGTGCCAGAGAGAATCTCTTGGAAGCGTATGTGGAGCCGGAACATGATCGCGACTGGCGTCCCCAGATCCTTGCGTTTTCCAAGGATGCTCAACGGCGGCCCGGGCTGCTGCGCTTTGCCTCATGGCTTGAAGGAAAAAGTGGGTTGACAACCGTTGTCAAAATTTTAGAAGGAGAAGGGATCAAGATGCTCAGACTCCAAGAGGAAAGCGAATCCGAACTTCGGTCGGATATCGCCGCGCACGGGTTTTCCGCGTTTCCGCTTGTGGTTTTTGCTCCGGATCTCGATATTGCCTTAAATACCCTGATCCAGTCCACCGGTGTGGGACCGCTGAAAGCCAACACCATTCTGCTGAACTGGCTGGACCCTGAATCGGAACTCACAAACGACCAAAGAGAAATCGGTTTTGTACGAAATTTGAGAGCGGCGTATCGTCTGGGGCGAAATATTGTGGTTCTGGATGCGGATGAAGATAAATGGAACCATCTCGAGAATATTCCCGGTGAGAATCGGCGGATTGATGTGTGGTGGTTAAATGATGCCACCAGTCGTCTGATGATGCTGCTCGGTTATTTGATAACCCGCAGCGCCCCCTGGGACGCGGCCAAAATTCGTGTGCTGGGTGCCGGTTATCAGGCGGATACGTTGGAAAATTTAACGGATTTGAAAAACAATCTTGAAGAAGCAAGAATCAAGGCTGAACCGATAATTGTCACAAATGCTGATATAGATAAACTTTCGGAATATTCGGCGGACGCTTCCGTGGTCTTTTTGCCGTTTCGTCTTCGCGGCGACCAAATAACCTGCCCGATCGATGCACCCATTGAGGAAATCGTCTCTCGGCTGCCGGTCACAGCCTTGGTTTTGGCAGCCGAGGACATTGCATTGGATGCCGAACCTGAGGAAGGAACGGCCGGCGATATGGCAGTTGCCATGGATGCGCTTGCGGATGCCGAAAAAAAAGCCGTTGAGGCCGAAAAGGAGGCGGATAAAAGCCGAGAGATCGCAGAAACGGCCAGAGCAAAACTTATGGAATTGGAAAACAATACCGGGGATACCGAAGAAGACCTGGAAACTAAATTGAAAACAGCGGCGGATACTGCCGAGAAAGAAGCCGATAAAGCCTTTCGCAAAGCGGCCAAAGCCAGGGCCAAGGTCGAAGAAGCTGTAAAAATTGTCAAGGAACTGGATCCCACGGTGGAATCAACAGAAGAAAAAGAACAATAGATACTGCATCGCTCATTTAGGGTTTATTTTACTCTGAAAAACCTGATTCTTTGGGCCAGGATTCTTTACCCAACGATAGGGATAACTTTTGAGGCTTCATTGCCATGCGTTTGAAAAGCCTATTGACAGCGTTCTATCAGTGGCTGGTTGGCGGTAGTGGCCAAAGACCGCCGGACCATAAAAAAGAGGACGATGTCCTGGATGAGATCGATAAAATCGTACTGGAAATCGATTCGACGATTTTACCGGTTCGCAGATTCCGAAAAAAGATTCTTCCGTCAGTTCGGAACGCCATGCAATACATTTCCGGGCTCATTCCTCAAATTCCGGGACCCGTGGATTTCGACCCCGGCCGTTGGGACGATGATCCTTTACTCAGAGCCATGTTCATAAGTCGTGAAGAGTTGACCGGTGTACTGCAATCCAGTAAAGCGCTCAAGAACTTTTTCCGGCGTACAAATGCATCCCAGGCATTTGCAATACTCGTTGCTGAACGAAAGGAAAAAAAAATTTTCGGAACGGAAAAAGACGGTGAAATTGTCCGCAGGGACGTTCCTCAAACAGCAGTTTTTTTTGAGGATTTTAAAGTGTTCGCTCCGGCCGCCGATTTGGCCCAAACCCGCCTGCAAGTTCAGCATAGAGCATTGGTAAGTCTTTTCACCCAAGCCTTTGAAAAAATCACCGATCTTCAGCTATGGAAGGAAGATCTGGAAAAACAGCAAGAGTTGCTGGAATTCAAGGTTCAACGACCCGAAGATACAGATCTGAAGACGGATCTGAACCATACCGAAGCAGATGATAATCAGACCCAAGAGTTGTTAGAAGTGCTCGGCGATATCACCAGGAAACTGGAAGAAATCAAAGCTCAACTGGATACCCCGGAAGATCATCTCGAGTACTTGAACGCGATCTTGTTGAATCCGGAGCAGCATTTGAGGCTGGAGACGGTTTCTCTGAAACTGAGCCGGCTGGGCATTCGGTTGGACCCCTCTTCAACAGAACCGGCCAATGAATTCACAGTGGCGGAATTTGAGCTGGGGAAAGAACCAAAACAGGCATTAGTATGGATCAGGGTAGAGCAACCGTCTGTTTTATCGGTTTGATTACTACAACCATCCATGCGTTTTCCTCAACGCTTACAACCATGGCTTTCGACCATAGCATTACCCTCGGCCACATCAAAATTCTCGTCACCCATGGCCAGCCCAGCTGATATGGAAAGGTTCAGCAGGGGGTGGGGAAGCCGATCCGATTGTGCAACCGGAAAGAATCTTTGTATTACTATAAACTACAAACAAGTTTGAGATGTCTTGAAATTTAATATGGTAAAATGAACATGGAATCCGAAAATGCCCATATCCCGCCGGAACAGGTCGATAGTTCTCCAAAACAGGAGTGTGAAGTTATACCCGAGGGTGTCATCATCAACGAGGCGCAGCTTATTTTAGCTGAAAAAAGAACCTCCTTATCAACCCTGCGGACAGGCATAACAGTTTTTGTCCTGCCCCTGTCCGTTTTAAGCGTCCTGATAGCCACTTCCAAATACTACGATGTTTTTCAGGTGATGCACCTGATCGTACCACTGCTCATCATTTGCGCAGCTTTGGTCGTTCTGGGTTCATATCTGATCATTCGAGCAGTTATTCGAATACACCATCAGGACAACTTAATCCTGAAATTAAAGCGCAAGCACATGTGGATCTCAAAGTATATCGATTAGTATTGATGCGTTGCCTTTAATTCGTATTTCCGGCCAAACACCCTGATTTGCAAGTCCTTGCCGACCCAAACTAAAGAAAATTTCCGATGCCTGGCTTAAAGAAAAAAATACGCATGAAAAGGGATTTTCACTGGGCTTTTTCGGACCAGAATACCTGAAGCGATTTCCTGCGGGCGTCGTTCGAAAAGACGGAAAGATTATTGCGTTTGCCAACATCTGGCAGGGAGCCGGTTAACATTGCGGAAATAAAAGCAGTACAGATTATTCGAAGTTCTGTGGACGCCCGTCCGAAAAGTCCGGGTTAGTTGTGTCCATTGGAGAAAATGACTGGAAGGAATTTAAAAGCCATGGCGTATTTTCCGGTTTGGAATTTAAAAAACACGTGGAACGAATTGCTTTTAAAGCAGGCGGAAGAACCCAGACAGCTCCAGCACAAAGAATAACGGATTTTATTTTTGAAAAACAAATTTAATAAACGGCTTCTCTGGTGTTCGTGCATCTTAGCCCTCGGTCAGATTTTATATATTTATATAATTTGATGAGCATCGAGCTAATAACGGCATTGAGGGAAGTCAAAAAAATAGCAAGAGCTTTGTAGGATGGTTAACCTATCTTCACAACCTTTGCATAGGGCGATCCAAAAGGGTCGCCCTTTTTGCTTTATGATATCTGGGAATAGTAGAAATTGGTATCTAATTGTGTGATTGGCAAGCAAATCACAACATTGATTTCGGTTATAAACCTTCACTTTTCGTGAATTGAATATTCAGGCACGTAACCTTAAACGGAAAACCGGAATAAGGAGGAAAGGAAGACCACAATATATAGGTGCGCCACGAAGGCGCAAGTCACCAGCGGGTGAAAGTCCCGCCCGGGAAATTGTCGGTTCATCCCGGTAGCTACCCAGGCAGTGGGATAGGGAGACCTACCTGCTGAAGCCTTGGAGACAAATGTAAGCCGCAAGGGTTGCAGAAACCTGGCAGGCCATAACGTGAGTGAACCTTGAGAAGGCCCCGAAAGGACAGTTGCAGAAGCCGACCCGCCCTATATTCGGGGAAGGCCGATGCAGGATGGAGAAGCAACCGTCATTAGTACCCATTCTGATCTGCCGGGGTACTGAGGACAGCATGCCAGGAAGGTAACTTGAGTACCGTGGGAGACCTGTCCCGGGTGCGGGGTCGCGACCTGTAACAGTGTTTTGGTTGCTGGCCCGGGCGGGAGTCGGAGAGGGGCATACGACCCGTGAAGCCGGGTAATGCCGGTGGAGGAAAGGCCCCTTACTTCTGGAGCGTTTTTGAAGGAGAGGAGACGAGGTGATTGGCCATGGGCCTGAGAACACCTGAAAAGATTCGGAATCTTCAGAGAAAGCTTTACCTTAAGGCGAAGTCGGAACCGGACTTCCGTTTCTACATCCTCTATGACAAGATCTATCGAAAAGACATTCTACTACCGTATGGCAAAGGCCAATGGTGGATCAGCAGGCGTAGATGGTGTCACGTTCGAGATGGTGGAGTCAGAGGGTGTGAAAGAATGGCTGGCCGGGATCAGGGAACAATTACACTCAAAGACTTACAAACCGCAGCCAGTGCGGCGGGTGATGATCCCGAAACCTGGTGGAGGGAAGCGTCCTCTGGGCATTCCCACGATACGAGATCGTGTGGTTCAAACGGCGACTAAGTTGATGATTGAGCCGATCTTTGAGGCGGATCTGGAGCCGAACGCCTATGGGTATCGGCCGAAGCGTAGCGCGTTAGATGCGATTATCAAGATCCACAAACTGTTGCGAGAAGGCTACACTGATGTGGTAGATGCGGATTTGTCCAAGTATTTTGACACGATTCCGCATACCGAACTTATGCAGTGTGTCGCTCGCCGGATTGTAGATCGAAACGTATTGCGCTTGATTAAACTTTGGTTAAAATCGCCCATTGTATGCGAAGCTAGTAAAGGTGGAGGCAAAAAGATAAAGGGCGGGCGGAAGAACAACAGTGGCACACCACAAGGAGGTGTCATCAGCCCGCTCTTAGCCAATGTGTACATGAATCGTTTTCTAAAATACTGGCGGATGGAAAGGTGTGATGAAGTGTTCCAGGCGCAGGTAGTCTCTTATGCGGATGACTTTGTTATCCTAAGTCGCGGCCAAGCGGCAGAAGCCTTAGAATGGACTGACAAGGTGATGAGTCGTCTTGGTCCGAGACTCAATGAGGACAAGACATCGATCAGGGATGGTCTGCGCGGGAATTTTGACTTTCTGGGTTACACCTTTGGCCACATGGTATTCAAGAAAGATGGATCATGGTACACGGGGGCCAGTCCCTCAAAGGTCAGCGTGAGCCGTTTGAGACAGAAAGTAAGGACACTCCTAAGGCCTTGTGAGAAAGGAGCATGGCCGGATGTTCGTGACCGGCTAAATGCTCTATTGCGTAGCTGGAGTACTTACTTTTGTTATGGAACCACGATGATAGCGTATCGAGCGGTGGAGCGTAATGTCTATAACCGTGTAAGACGATTTCTGGTCGAACGGCACAAGGTGCGTTCGTGAGGCATCCATCGGTTTCCTTCAGAGCGAGTGTTTGGAGAACTTGGTGTGATATTGCCAAGACCGATAAAATCTGCCGGCCTGCGTGTGCCTTGAGGTGAATTCAGTCGGAAAGCCGGATGCGGGAAATCCGCATGTCCGGTTTGATGAGCAGGGATGGGAAACGGAGCCATGGCAAGTCGGATTGAGGGGGTGTCGCTAAAGGGACGCCAGTGGCCACCGGAAGCCTAAAGCCACCGCGCCTGTCCTTGACTCTACGATCGGGGGATAATCGGGGTTAGCCAATAATTCTTAACAAGGTTTATCGATATCTAAGTGGTATCACAACCATTTGACATAACTAAATATTTCAGGTCATGGCAAGGCATCCCTTATTTCTTTTCGGCTAAAAATCTACAACTTTTGGTAACTAAAGGGGTAAGTACGGAATAATAATCTTGGGTGAAAGCAATAAACAGTTCGATTTTTTCACTTCATCATACTTCAAAAATGAATGCTTATCAATAATCAGGTGATTAACCAGAATATAATGGCCCAGAACGGAAGACAAAAGAAAAGACTAATAACAACTCCTTTGAATAGATAGCCTGGTTCATCATAATGATCGAAGTACCTTTTCACTGTTTCTTTCTTGACCACGAGTAGCACCTCCATTTTACTACATAGCCAGAGCCAATGCCACAGTTTTTCCTTTTTACGGCAGAAAATATGTTTTTATATTCACCTGCCCGTTTTGCTTGATTTGAGAACGTCGAGGTGAATATTTTTCCAAACCGTCTGCGGTGAGAGAAAACCGCTATAACTTCATTCTCAGTTTGGCTTCGGCTTGTCCAGGCTGAAATACAAACTCTTTATTACACGCCGTACAGCGAGAAAAGGGATTAATTAAGGTCGTAAGGTCATAGAGTTTAAAAATTTCCTTTAATTGCTTTTTTGGATCTGTGTTTTTTAACAGATAACAGCGAACAATAGCTTTTTTTAAAAGCAGTTCCCGATTCCGAGTCAGGATCTTTCTATTTTCTGATATAGCCAAATTTACAATTTCTCTGACTTTATAATCACTTCGATATAATGTGTCGAATCCAAGCATTCTTAAGTATTTTGCCAGTCTACCAAGGTCAGCATCAAGAATGAATTTCGGCGTGCGGAGCAGCTTTTCTCTTAATTTTGTTATCTTTACAATTTCGAGCTCTTCAAGCATAGAATATACTGATAGTCTGTATTTATCATGCAATATCTTAGAAAATGGAACCGAATTGCCGTCGCAGGGTAATTTAGGTTTTCTTCTGTCCCAAATCAAGCCTCTCCTGTCTGTACCGCTTCGCCTTTCAGGACCGTTATAGTAAGAATCATTGATCTTTCTGCGGTCGATATTTTGAAAGATTATACCGACTCTTACCCTGCTTGTGCGTCTTTCTTCACCACTTCTGAGCTCTTTTTGGAAATAAGGATAAGCTCTCATTTTATACCTCCTAAATGCTTGATGCATACCGCCAATCATTTTTTGACGGGCTGGTTGAAGGCGATAGACAATTTGATTTCTTGGCTTAATCCTAATAGAAAACAAAAGTATGGACGATTTATATTATGTGATTGTTGCATATAATTATGATAATATTATTCTAAAGTCAAGTAAATTATATATAATATATATATAATTTTGCTTTATTCAATGAAATTATTATATATAATATACTGAAAAAATTAGAGATTGTCTAAAATTAATTTATTACGCCTTATTATTTATTCCTGGACCTTA
>Ga0307991_1001946_pt1 | contig 14194 bp, 22 predicted proteins | sample EllFjometagen131_FD_203146 | JGI IMG/M metagenome (GOLD analysis project Ga0307991, IMG submission 203146) | Marine microbial communities from Ellis Fjord, Antarctic Ocean - #131 | ecosystem: Environmental > Aquatic > Marine > Unclassified | place: Southern Ocean | collected 2014-10-08
ATTAGAAGAATTACAGTAATAAGTATAAGTGATTTTTTCATGATAATCTCTCCTCAATGCTATTTTCAAATAGTGTGCCGGGTATTTTATTCTTCTCGTTCCCCCGTAGGGGTATGCATATCTCCGATGCTCAGCATCGTTTCCGTCTATCAATTTAGCTTACTGTTCGTTCGTTCCCGCCCCCGCCTTTCTAGTTTCCAGCACAGCAAGTACAACAGGATCGGTAGCCATAAGACTAGAAATACCGGATTCAGGACGCCTTTGGTACTGAAACCGCCTGAAACATTTCCGGGAAGCAATCCCAGGAACATTATGACGAAGAAACCTCCAAGGGCTGCCACCCCAAGGAATGAGCCCACACGCTCCCATTTGAGTGCCAGGAACATAGCTACTACATAGATCCCCATCAGGGCTAACCCGATTGCTGCGATCGGCTCAATTGACACGGGTAGCGATTTTGACTCCAGGGATTGCCCAATGAACATAAGCAGTAAGAACCCTGCTATGATCAACCCGAGTACGCGAGCTGACCACCTTATAACCACTATTGCTGCATTCTTCCTTTTTCGGTCTGTCTTCATATAATCCTCCTTTCAAGCATGAACGCCACACCCGTTCATCTATGAATATTACAGCGCATGACAGAACGCCTTAGTGTGCGTCTAACTTATAATTATGCCAAATTATCACAGTTAAAATGTTAAAGCCTATTATACTTTTCATTTTGAAAACTCCTATTCAAATAAACTTATTCTGCTACTTCTTCAGAAGTATTTTTGGGTTCCCACCAAAGTCCTATTGACGCAGCCAGAAGTGGAAAGCCGACTATCAGAGCTGTTCCTACAGATCCCCAATCAATATCTCTTCTTAATATAAAAATAACTAAAGCAATCATAATAAAAAACAATACGACAGCAATGACACGCGGAAAATACTTTGATAAAATACCTAAACCGGCAATAATTAAACCCGGAAGAACATTCATTAAGAAATTAATTGAGAATATTCCGTGATGTATTGCACCCATCCCGGAAAATAGAGATACTAAAAGCCCAACTCCAATAATAATTTTTGGAGCAACTTCACGAAACTGCTTGGATAGCAGAACATTGAACAATGCCTTGGCGGTAATACCAATAACAATAACCATTAAAAACATTTCGAATGTATGATTATTTTCTGCCATTAAATATCCGGCAAAGAAGACGCAGGCAATCATCATTACAATAAAAGCGATGTTACTTGAACGATAGTTAAGGTTATGCTGTCTTTCATCAACATATTTTTTTGCTATACCAAGTGAAGCTAAAGTGGGTCGCAAAAGATATGCTGCGACGATAAAAGCCAAAATATAAATTTGATTTTGTGTAATTGCAAACAGAATTAAGCCCAGAATAAAAATTCCACTAGCCCACCAAAAAATCGGATTTTTTTTAAACATCATCTTTATCCTCCAAAATAAATAATTCTTCAACCGTTGTTTCAAGTTTTTTTGCCAACAATAATGCCAGCTTTACGGAAGGTGCGTAATCTCCACCCTCGATTGACACAATAGTCTGCCTGGATATCATAACCAGATCGGCTAACTGCTGCTGGGTTAGTTCTCCCTTTAGAAACCTAAATTTTCTAAGATTCGTTTTCATAGTTTTATTCAATAGCTCCTTTCTTAAATCACAATACGAAAAAAACTTTTTCTATTATTAATGTCAAGTTTATTTGTCATTATGTCTATTTTCTTTTACATATAGTAGTATTAAAATCTCATTAGCATGATAATAAAATCTGATAATTATATCAATATTAGATGTAGAGAATATTTTTAGGAATGAATTTTTATGCTTTATTACTTTAAGTTTGAAACGGTTTAATTGGTTTTCTATCTCCACTGTCTGCTAATCTCATAACAGCAAATTGCAGTACACACTCCCACATTCAAGGAATTCTTCCAGCCTGAAAGTGGGATCTGGATAATTTTATCAGCAAGTTTAAGAGTTTCTACAGATATTCCGAGAGCTTCATTTCCCAGAATGAGTGCTGTTGGTTTTTTAAATTTTATTTTCGAAATATTTTGTGAATGCGTTGTTGTTTCCAAAGCATAAATTGTAAAATCATCTGTTTGTAATTCTTTGATAACCTGCTCTATCGACGGATGACTTGACCATTCTACATATTTATCTGTTCCCATAGCAGTTTTCTGTACTTTACTGTTTTCCGGAGTAGGTGTATAACCGCAAAGGTAAATATGTGAAACTCCGAAGCACTCTGCCGAGCGAAGAATTGAACCTACGTTAAAGGCAGAACGCAATTCATCCAGGATCAAAACCAGTGGAATATTTTTCCTTTGTACCGGATGCTTATCATCCTTGATGATCACGAATTCATCATCAATTCTGTTCTTCCCAAATTCCTGTTCTATGGGAACCGCAAGTGTAAAAAATTCTCTCTTAGATAAGTGTGTTAAATCATCTTCAAGTTTATGATCCATGCAAGTTAGGTAAGACTGGAATTCAAGAAACAATTCTGTTCGCAACGGTTCATTCTGCCAGTTAGAATCAATTTTTGTGATAAGCTCGATGAGTTTTTTACCCTGTTTTTGGCGATCAAATGTTTGAAAAATAACTTTAGTATATTTCATAAAAAAAGAGGAAGCAGTTAATTGCTTCCTCTAAAATTATTATTTAACCTTTTTCGATTGATTTAATTTTCTTATTATCAGCTGGTTTAAGTTCTTCTAATCTTGCCCTCAGTTTTGCATTCACTTGTTTTAATTCTTTGTTCATATTCTGTAATTTATTGTATCTTCTTTCCTGAACTTCATTTTTCTTTTGAGCTGCATCCAATTGGGGTTTTAATTCTTCTCTTTCTGCCTGCAATACTTTATTTGCTTTTCTCAGAGCTTTTAATTCTGCTTTTAAACCTTTCTGATCTTTGTCTTGTTCTGCTTCTTTAACTTGCATTGTCTTTTTAGCTTCTTCTGTCTTCTTCAATTTCAATTCATTTTCTGCCTGCTTCTCTTGTTTAATTAGTTTTCCTTTTTTTTCCGTTTGCTGTGATTGAGAGCCTTGCCCAGAAAGCTGAGCGCTTAAACATAAAACAAAACTAAGTAAAGTTAAGATAATAATTGTCTTTTTCATTTTTTCCCCTATTCTCTTTTCCTTTTACTTAAAATCTTCGTGTTCAATTTATGTGTCAATAATTTTGTTTTATTGTTATTAAATTCTTGTTGTGTTTTATTTCATCTTGACATAGTTATAATGTTAATCTGAATTTAGAAAGATTTTGGAGGTATTATGAAATTTAAGAGAAAAATATATGGATATGAATGTGATGTTTATGGTCATCTAAATAATGCAAATTATCTTCATCTTTATGAAGAAGCACGTTCAGAAGCTCTGGAAGATATGGGTATGTCTATTGGCAAATTGAGTGAAGAAGGAATTCACATCTATCTTACTGAGATCAATCTCACTTTTAAGAACGGTCTGCCAGTGGGAGAAAATGTTGTAATTGATACAAGAATGATAAAAGCAAACAGGGCGACATCGATCTGGAAACAGGAAATTTTCAATAGTGCTGGTGAACTTTGTAATATAGCTATTGTAAGAGGTGTCTTTATCAAGTCAGGGAAACCATTCAGAATCTCAAAGGAATTATTTGAAGAATATAAGAAATATCTTCAGCCTGAATAATTGTAATTTAAATTTATAATAAGATAGTAGCTAAACCAAGGAAAGAAGCGAATCCACCAATATCCGTCAGCATTGTAATTATCACACTGGAAGCTAGGGCAGGATCGATTTTTAAAGTTTTCATTATTACCGGAATTGATGAACCCACAAGCCCGGCAATGAACATATTACAAACCATGGATATCCCGAGAACTGCACCGAGCAGAATGTTCCCTTTCAAAAGATAAGCAATGAACATGGCAACAGATCCAATTAATAAGCCGTTAATAATCCCAACTGTGATCTCTTTAACTATTGCCCTGTAAGTATTGTGAAGCGTCAGTTCACCGAGTGCAATACCACGAGTGATCACGGTAAGTGTTTGTGTTCCGGAGTTTCCACCCAGTCCAGCAACGATAGGCATAAGAACTGCCAGAAAAGAAAGACGGGCTATCGTTCCCTCAAAAATACCTACAACACTGGAAACAAGAAGAGCAGTAAAAAGATTCAGGGTTAGCCAGGGAAGTCTCTTTCTAACTGAGCTGAGCGGTGAAGTGAAAACTTTATCCTCATTTTCCAAACCCACCATTTTATAAACATCTTCAGAAGCCTCATCGTCGATTACATCAATAATATCGTCGACCGTGATCCTACCGAGTAGATGGTTCTCTTCATCTATAACAGGTAAAATATAAATATCATATTTACGGAAGATTTTTGCTACCTCTTCCTGATCCATCTCAACCGGAGCAGAGATCACATTTTTATCCATTATATCCATTGCCTTCATTTCAGGTTTACATAAAAGCAGTTTGGATGCTTCCAGAATACCAATTAATTTATTTTCTTTATCAGTAACAAAAATGTAATAAAGTTTTTCTACATCTTCATAATTATCTCGAATATAATCGATCATCTCAGAACGGTTCATCTCCTTATTCACTGTGATGATCTCTTTCTGCATGATACCACCAGCAGTATCCTCATCATAAACAAGAAGCTGCTTTATTTCATCAGAATCTTCTTTATCTAACTTTTGCAGAACATCCTTAAGCTGTTGTTCATCAAGTTCAGCAGCAATATCCGTTGCTTCATCAGATTCCATTTCATCTATGATCTCAACGAGACGTTTTTGCTGAATAGTTTCCAGAACATCTTCCCGCAATTCGTCATGTAGGTCATTAATAACATCGGAAGCAAGTTCAGAGGAGAGATATGAGAATGCTTTAACTTGATACTCAGCGGGAAGTTCATTTATTATTTGAGCAGCATCACCCGGATGGAGAAGATTGATCTTTTTCTTTATTTCATCTAATTGATCATTTTCAAACAATGCAATAAATTGATCTATAGTTAACTTTAACATAAATTACTCCCGATATATTTATTTTTAAATTTGTGATTTGCTTTTTTTTGTCCATTAATTTATAGAAACTCTTTGTCATCAAAACATTTGACACGAGAAAATGATTCTTTAAATTATGTTTTAGCAAAGATGTGCCATCGTTAATTCTATAGAATAAGTTTTAGAGGTAATGAAAATGAAAGAGAAATTAATTATATTTACTGTTCTATTTTGTTTGCTTATGCTTACAGGTTGCAGCAAAAGTAGCACTGAAGTTAAAGATGGATACATCTCTTATTACATAACAATAATAAATTATAGCTCATATGATTTAACTGAACTGGTTATTTCTATGGTAGGTTTAGATGATATGCAGCAAATCAGCATACTTCGTATGGGTTATACTTCTCAATTTTTTGAATTTCAGTTACCGGTGCCTTCAGGTGATACGCCATTTAGTTATGGTGATTACAATCTTAGTTATCTACAAAACAATGAAGAAATGGATTTTAGTATTACACAACCTGAAGCTTATATTTCCGTTTTCATAAATGATGATGGTTATATAGTTGAAACCTTAATTTCTCATTTAATAACAATAATTAATGATAGCTCTTATAATGTTACAGAAATGGAAATTTTTATGGAGGGTGCATTTGGATTTCATCAAATCAGTGAACTTATTCCTGGAGAATGCTCACAGGAATTTGAAGTTAATTTAATTAATTATACAGGACCAACATCAGATAATTATGGTTATTTTTGTGGTTCATATCTTCAAAATAACCAAGTATACCCATATCTGTTTTTCCCCCCAAGCACTAATATTATTATGCATATAAATAACGATGACTATACAATCGAAGATGTAGGAAATTAAATAAAATCAGATTTGCTTTACTAATCTAAAATTTTATGATCCACAAAAAAGCCCCGAAAAACGGGGCTTAAATATTAATGATCAATTTAGAACAAAATTAATCTTTTTTCTTTTTTGGTTTTGCTTCTTCTTTTTGTTCTTCTCTTTGAGTAAATTCAATAATTGCCATTGGAGCACAATCACCACGACGATAACCGTTTTTCAATACTCTTGTATATCCACCTTCAGTCGTTTCAAATCTTGGTGCGATCTCATCAAAAACTTTTTTTACAAGATTTCTATTTTTAAGAACTTTAAAAGTTAATCTACGATGATGTACAGTACCTTTCTTTCCGTAAGTTATTACTCTTTCTGCCAAACCTCTAATCTCTTTTGCTCTGGCTTGAGTAGTATTAATTCTTCCGTGTTTCACAAGGGAAGCAACAAGATTTTTAAGCATCAAATTACGATGCCCTTTTTCTCTACCGAATTTTCTTCCGCTAACTTTATGTCTCATAGTTCAATCCTTATTTCTTGGTAGTAACTTTATTTTTGGCGTCTTCGATTTTCTTTCTCATGCCAGTAACATCCATACCAAGAGAAAGTTCGTATTGACCAAGTAAAGCATGAATCTCTTCCAGAGATTTCTTACCGAAGTTTCTATATTTTAACATTTCATTTTCATTCTTTTCTACAAGTTCACCGATCTTATCAATCTTTGCTGCAGAGAGACAATTGCTACAACGAACAGAAAGTTCAAGTTCATTCACATTTGTAGCTAATATCTTCTCCATTCTCTCTAATTCCGGATCCATTTCAATTTCTTCAATATACTCAGGTTCCTTCTCAAATAGAACAATACCATCATACAGATCTCGAAGTATTTTTGCAGAAAGATAAAGTGAATCTTTGGGATCGATACTTCCATCTGTAGTAATTTCCATCGTAAGTTTATCAAAATCAATACGCTCACCAACTCGCTGATTTCCAACTTCAAAATTTACTTTAACAATTGGAGAATAGATTGAATCTATTGGAATAACTCCAACTGATTTTTCTTCCATATTATGATTGTCTGCGGATACATAACCTCTACCGATTCCAATCCATAGTTCCATTCTGAATTCTACATCTTCAGTCATTTCTAAAAGTTCAAGATCTTCATTAATGATCTTTATATCAGCAGTTCCCTGAATATCGGCAGCTGTGATCATACCAATACCTTTATGCTCTAAAACAAGTTTCTCTTCACTTATTAAATCTGTTTTAATAACCAGTTTCTTCAGCTTAAGAATAAGGTCTATAAAATCTGAGGTTGATCCTGGGATAGCTGAAAACTCATGATGCAATCCTTCTATTTTTACATAACGTACTGCCGCACCTTGAATAGATGCAAGCAATACCCTTCTCAGTGTATTTCCAATTGTTGTAGCAAAACCAGATTCTAATGGTCCAATTTCAAATCTTCCGTAGGTCGAGCTATATGTTTTCTCATCGACTACTACTGATTCCGGTAACTGTAACGGTTCTAGGAATTTCATATAAGATCTCCTAATCTACTATTTGGAATAATATTCAACGATCAAACGTTCATCAGTATCAAGTTGGATCTGCTCACGAGTTGGGATACTGATAATTTGTCCTTTAAATTTATCTTTATCAACTTTGAACCAATCAATGCTGTCAACTTCTGTTGAAGCTTCCATTGCTTCCTGGATTAAAAGCATTTGCCTGCTTTTTTCCTTAATTAAAATTTCATCTTCTGCACGAACATTAAAAGAAGGGATATCTACCTTTCTTTGGTTAACTAAAATGTGACCGTGACAAATGATCTGTCTGGCTGATTTTCTGGAAGGAGCAAAACCCATACGATAGACGATATTATCTAAACGTGTTTCCAAGATTTGAAGTAAGTTCTCACCGGTAACACCAGATTTTTTTGCAGCCATTTTAAAATATTTTCTAAATTGTTTTTCTAACACACCATAAGTCCGGCGTACTTTTTGTTTTTCTCTCAAATGTACACCATAATCACTCATTCTCTTTCTGAAACCTCGGGAATTGCCATGTTCTCCTGGAATAAATGGTCTTTTTTCAAAAGCACATTTTTCGGAGTTACAGCGTGAACCCTTGAGGAATAATTTTTTTCCTTCTCTTCTACATAATTTACAAGATGATCCTGTATATCTCGCCATAATATAATCCTTATACTCTTCTAGTTTTTCTTGGTCTACACCCGTTGTGCGGGATAGGTGTTTTATCTTCGATCAATGTGATCTCCAGACCATTTGCGTTGAGAGCACGAATTGCAGACTCTCTACCGCCACCAGGACCTTTTACAATAACTTTAACTTTATTCACACCCATTTCTATTGCTGCTGCTGCAACTTCCTCTGCTGCAAGTTGTGCTGCAAATGGTGTACTCTTCTTCGATCCTTTATATCCAATCTTCCCGCCGCTTGACCAGGTAAGAAGATTTCCAGCTTTATCTGTTAAAGAAACAATCGTGTTATTGAAACTGGAATGAATATGAGCTACACCTTCATTATAGGAAAGTCTTACTCTTTTCTTCTTTCTAACTTTTGTAGTTACTGTTGCCATTATTCACTCTCCTACTATCTCTTTCTGCCCTTTCGGGTTCTGGCATTTGTGTGTGTACGTTGTCCACGAACCGGAAGACCAGATTTATGACGAATGCCTCGATAACAGTTAATTTCCATAAGGCGTTTAATATCCATTGCCTTTTGTGTTCTCAAGTCACCCTCAACAACGTAATCATCAAGAATGATCTCACGTAATTTCTTTTCCTGCTCAATATTGAGATCTTTAACTTTGATATTTTCATCAATCCCTAATTTTGTTAGAATTTGTTCAGCAGTGGATTTGCCTATTCCGTAGATATAGGTAAGCCCGATAACTATTCTTTTTTCTCTTGGTAATTCTACCCCTGATATATGTGCCAAGCTTCCTCCTTATCTAACCTTGACGTTGTTTATGCTTCGGATTACTAGAGCAAATAACTCTAATAACACCATTACGTTTGATTATTTTGCAATCTTTACACATTTTTTTAACAGATGCTCTAACTTTCATCCCATTCTCCTATTTATAACGATATACTATACGCCCACGATTCAAATCGTAGGGAGATAATTCAACTTTAACTTTATCACCCGGTAAGATCTTAATATAGTGCATTCGCATTTTACCAGAACTGTGAGCAAGAATTTCATGCCCATTTTCTAATTCAACTTTAAATGTTGTATTAGGAAGTGCTTCCGTTACAACACCTTCAACTTCAATAACACCTTCTTTAGCCATAATATCTTACTCTCTAATACTCAGTTAAAAGTTCAGCTTCATTCTCAGTAATAAGAATGGTATGTTCAAAATGAGCAGACAATGAAGCATCTGCTACATAAAATTCCCAACCATTCTCGATCACTCGATTAGTTCCAATATTAACCATTGGTTCAATCGCAATTGTCATCCCTTTTCTTAATCTTGGTCCTTTTCCTTTTGCACCAAAATTTGGAACCATCGGATCTTCGTGCAGTGATGTACCAATACCGTGACCCGTTAAATTGTCAGCCACGAAATATCCTTGTGACATCACATACGATCCAATTGCATGCGATACATCTCCAACTCTGGCTCCATCTCTTGCCTGAGAAATTCCCCTCTTAAGGGCTTCTCTTGTGACTGCCATCAATGCAATAGCTTGTTCTGAGATCTTGCCAACTTGAAACGTTTTGGCCGCATCACCATAATAACCGTTTTTATAAACACCTACATCTATTCCAATTATGTCACCTTCTTGAAGTATCTTTTTTTTGGAAGGAATGCCGTGCACGATGCATGAATTTACAGATGAACAAACAGCCGCCGGAAATGGAGGTAAACCAGGAACAGAATATCCCTTAAAAGCCGGTTTACCAGCCTCATTCCGAATCAATTCTTCAGCAAATTTATTGATATCGTAAGTACTTATACCAGGTTTGATGATTTCATCCAATTTGTGAAGCAGCAATCCAACAATGCGGTTACTTTCACGCATTTTGGCAATCTCACTATTATTCTTGATCGTTATCATGCTACTTCATCTCACTTTATTTTCAAATAAAGAACTAACGACTTCTTCCACGAAGTCTTCCCTTTTTCATGAAACCTTCGTAGTGTCTCATTACAAGATGAGATTCGATTTGCTGAAGAGTATCCAGCGCTACACCGACTATAATAATCAGACCAGTTCCTCCAAAATAGAATGGAAGATTAGCCCATTTAGACATAAATTCAGGCATTACAGCAATAAATGCGAAGAATATAGCACCAGGAAGTGTAATTCGTGTAAGTACATTATTGATGTAATCTGATGTTTTCTTCCCAGGTTTACGACCAGGAATAAAACCACCGTATTTTTTCATATTCTCTGCCATCTCTATGGGATTTAAAACCATTGCTGTATAAAAATAAGCAAAGAAAACGATAAGACCTACATAAAGAACTGTATATAAAAATGCCCCGGGTGATAAATATCCAACGAGTGTATTCATAAAATCACTATCTTTAAAGAAAGTAGCAATCGTACGAGGGAACATTAAAATTGAAGAAGCAAAGATAATTGGAATTACACCGGCAGTGTTCACCTTAAGTGGAATATGTGTACTCTGTCCACCATAAACCTTTCTCCCAACAATTCTTTTTGCATATTGAACCGGTATTTTACGCACACCTTCTGTTATCAAAACAACCGAAGCTGTAACCGCAACCATCACCAAAAGTACAGCAACAGCCGTAAAAATACTCATAGCTCCTACTCTTATCATTTGGAACATTTGCGCAAAGCCAGCTGGATAACGAGCAATAATACCGGCAAAAATTATCAATGATATTCCATTACCAATACCGTGTTCTGTAATTTGCTCACCAAGCCACATTATAAACATTACACCTGTAACCATTGTTACAACGCTTGTAAATATAAATAGAAATCCCGGATTCGGAACTGCACCTTCTACACCCGATTGCAGGAACATGCTGATACCCATTGCATTAAAAGCTGCAATAAATACCGTTCCATATCTAGTATATTGTGCTATTTTCTTTTGTCCTTCAGCTCCTTCTTTCTTCAATCTTTCAAATAATGGAATAACTCCACCTAAAAGTTGAATAACAATTGAAGTTGTAATATAGGGCATGATACCTAATGCAAAAACAGATGCACGTCCAAGATTACCACCAACAAAAAGGTCGAACATACCAAATAGGTTTCCACCTGATTTACTGGCACCACCAATGAACTGTGATAATACGTCTGAATTTATTCCAGGAATGGGAATATAACTTCCCATCCTATAGATCACTAGGATTAATGCTGTGAAGAGAATTTTCTTTTTGAGATCTGGTATTTTAAAAATATTAGTTATACTCTTCCACACTTTAAATAACCTCCGCAAATCCGCCTTGCTTTTCAATCAACTCTTTAGCAACTTTAGAAAAAGCATTAGCTTTAATTATTATCTTTCTATCAAATATTTCAGATCCTTTTGCAAGAATTTTTACTGGAGCGATCTCTTTAACCTTTGGCTTGCGGATCAAATTTAGTTCTTCAAGTAATGTAATATCAAATTCTGTTGCTTCTAATTCTTGAAGATCATTTAAATTAACAATTCTAAATTGTTTTTTAAATATATTTGTAAAACCTCTTTTAGGTAAACGGCGCTGCAAAGGCATTTGACCACCCTCAAACCAAGCTGGAATATTTCCCCCGGAACGAGATTTTTGTCCTTTATGTCCCTTTCCGGCAGTTTTGCCGAAACCAGAACCATGACCCTTACCCAATCTTTTTTTACCTGTTTTTATATTAGGACGTTCGAGATTATGAAGTTTCATTATTTCTCCTCTTACTACTTCTTAGCTTCACTAGCTACTGTCTTTTTCGGTGTTGTTTTCTTTGGAGTTGCCTTCTTTGTTACAGTTTTCTTCGGTGTTGCTTTTTTCACAGTTGGCTTTTTTATAGTTTTCTTTTCAGTTATCTTTTTTTCAGCAATTTTTTTAGTAGTTTTTTTAGTAGTTTTTTTAGTAGTTTCTTTTTTTACTGTTGTTTTCTTTGGTGTATCTTTTTTCACAATTGTTTTTTTCACAACTGGTTTCTTTGCAGCTTTTTTCTTTTCTTTGATCTCCTCAACTTTTACAAGATGAGCAACCTTGAAAATCATACCGCGAATAACCGGATTATCATCATGAATTTTTGTTCTACTGATCTTACCAAGACCGAGAGCAATAATAGTTCTTTTTTGATCTTTCTTTCTGCCTATGACACTGCGAATCTGAGTTACTTTGAGTTTCATTTAGCTTCCTCCTCAGATTTTTTCAGTCCACTAATCTCTTCAATTGTTTTGCCGCGAAGTCTGGCAACTTGAGCAATAGTTCTCAGCTCTTTCAAGCCATTAACAGTTGCCTTAACAACATTGGCAGAAGTATTAGAACCCAAAGATTTTGTAAGAATGTCTTGAATTCCTGCAGCTTCCAGAATGGCTCGAGCTGGTCCACCAGCAATTATCCCTGTACCTGGAGATGCTGGTTTAAGCATTATCCTACTAGCTCCAAAGCGACCAATTATCTCATGAGGAATAGTTCCCTTAACGATTGGAACCGTAAACATTGTTTTTCCGGCTTTTCCTTTCGCTTTTTGAATAGCATTAACGATTTCGTTAGCTTTTCCTGTTCCTACGCCTACATTACCTTCTTTATCTCCCACAACAATAGTTGCGTTAAAACTAAAGTTTCTACCACCCTTCACAACCTTTGCAACACGATTAGTATCTACAATTTTCTCTACTGCGAATTCGGGTTCATTTGAACGAGGATTTCCTTTTCTTTTATCCAAAATTCCTCCTAAAATTCCAAACCAGCTTTACGAGCACCTGCGGCAAGAGCTTTCACTCTACCATGGAATAAATATCCCGCTCTATCGAAACAAACTTTCTTGATCCCTTTCTTAAGAGCGATCTCGGCAAGTTTTTGTCCAACTTCAAAGCTTTGTTCTGTTTTCTTTTTTGATTTATCAACTTTCAGATCTTTCGAAATAGTAGAAAATGATACTAATGTTGTACCGGTTGTATCGTCAATGATCTGAGCACTTATATTTTTAAGACTTCTGAAAACTGCCAGGCGCGGCATTTCAGGAGTTCCAAAGATCTTACCTCTAATGGCAAGTCTTCTTTTTGCACGAGCTTTGTATCTTTTATAGGAAACTGATTTCTTATCCATTATGTTCTCCCTATGCTGTTGCGGCAGTTTTGCCAGGTTTAATTCGTACGTATTCACCTTTGTAACGTATACCCTTACCCGTAGCATAGTTCAAAGGAGGTCTACATTTTCTGATTTCAGCGGCAAATTTGCCTACATCTTCTTTACTGATTCCGCTAACTTTTACTTTTGCCTGAACCCCAAGAGCACCTTGTTCTCTTCTTGGAACTAATTCAGCTTCCACTTTAAGGTTTTCAGGTATCTGTATAAGGATCTCGTGAGAAAAACCAACACTGAGCTTTAACCATGATCCTAATACTTCTGCAGAATATCCAGTTCCAATTATCTGTAATTCTTTTACATAACCTTCGGAAAGACCAATAATCATATTATTTACCAATGATCTTGTAAGTCCGTGGTAAGATTTTTGCTTTTTGGAATCATCTCTTCTTTCTAAAATCAATTTATTTTCTTCCTGTTTAATTGTGATTCCATCTTGAAATTTATAAGTGAGTTCACCATTATTGGAAGAAACAGTAATTATATTTTTATTAATTTCTACCTTTATACCTTCAGGTACTGGTACAGGAGTTTTTCCAATTCTAGACATAATATCCTCCCGTTACCATACTTTACAGATATACTCACCGCCGACTTTCATCTCGCGAGCATCTCTATCAGTAATAACGCCTTTATTTGTAGAAATAATAGCACAACCTGTGTTATTATAAACTGAAGGAATGTTCTTTGAATTAACATAAACACGTAATCCTGGTTTACTAATTCTAACTATTCCTTTCAATACAGCTTCACCAAGGTTTGTATAGCGAAGGTTCACAAAAATCTTTTTTCTAAAAATTTTCTTTTCTGGTTCTCTTTCGAGAAGCTCATAGCTATTTACAAAATTCTCATTTGAGAGAATTTTTACAATTGCTTCACTTACATTACTATGATTAATAATGACCGTTTTATGGTCCGCCCGATATGCGTTCCTTATCATAGTAATAGCATCAGCGATCGGATCTGTACAACTCATTTTTTTCTCCTTAATCCCTTTTGATATTTTTTACC
>Ga0307991_1001947_pt1 | contig 14192 bp, 10 predicted proteins | sample EllFjometagen131_FD_203146 | JGI IMG/M metagenome (GOLD analysis project Ga0307991, IMG submission 203146) | Marine microbial communities from Ellis Fjord, Antarctic Ocean - #131 | ecosystem: Environmental > Aquatic > Marine > Unclassified | place: Southern Ocean | collected 2014-10-08
CGATGGTCGTAAATGGCTTTTAAAAGTTCCAGGCCTTTGACTTCCGGGATTTTCAGATCCAACAGGATCAGTTGATGTGAACCGGTATTGATTTTGTCAAGGGCTTCGGATTTGGTGACCGCCTGATCCACTTGATATCCCTTTTTGGCCAGAATTTTTCGGATATTGTTATTCACGGACACTTCGTCATCAATCACCAGTATGTTTTCATGAACCACTTTTTCCATCAGTTCATGGGTGATCTTTGGTTGCTCGGATTGTTGTTTTATCTTTTCGCCAAATTCTTTTTTAAGTTTTTCATAAGGCCGCATGATGACCCCGTCATGGTGCAGATGGTTGATATATTCAGCACCTGTCACAGCCGCCACTTCGTTGTAATCAAAGGGCATGTCAATTCCAATTAAGGTCATGACATCCGGTCCTTTGGCGGCTTTGCCTTTTTTTGCCTTCTTCTTTTGGGGGCAGACACCTTTTTTAGTTCCCACTTTACAGGTGGCGCCCAGTTTTTTGAAAATATCGCAGACCATGTTGCCCATTTCGCAGAAATTTTCAAGCGGTTCCGGCATTTTCACCTCAATTACCGGCATATCGGACGGGCCGATAGTTTTGGCGTATGCATCACCTGTATATTTCGCCACTTCTTCCCGGTCAAAAGGCATATCAACGTCGATAGTGTGTTTTTCTTTTTTTAGCATTTTGCTGACATTTTGTTTGAGTGTTTCATACGGCACAAAAACGGCTCCCTCTCCATAAATGGTATCCACATATTCCGGGCCGGTGACTGAAACAACTTCTTGGTAACTGAAGGGCATGTCGATGCCGACCAGTGTTTTGACGTCCGGTCCCTTTGCAGTTTTGTCTTTTTTTGCCTTTTTTGGGGGGCAGATCCCTTTTTTTGAACCGACTTTACAGGTGGCGCCTATTTTTTTGAAAATATCGCAGACCATATTTCCCACGTCACAGAAATTTTCAAGCGGCTCCGGCATTTTTACCTCTATGACCGGCATATCAGAAGGGCCAATGGTTTTCGCGTATTCCTTGCCCGTATATTTGGCCACTTCATCCTGGTCAAACGGGATGTCCACATCAATAATATTGATGGCGTCTTTTTCTTTAATAGGGGTTTTGCATTCTACGAGTTCGTCGTTTAATGCACGATCAATCGTTGTCCTTAATTCATCCGGGGTAAACGGTTTGGGGATATAATCCAAAGCGCCCAGACGGATGGCTTTTACGGCCGTATCGGTGGAGGCATATGCCGTCATCATGACTGCTTTGGTTAGGGGCCATTCATTTTTAACAAGCTTTAAAAGTTCCAGCCCATTCATGTCCGGCATCACAATATCGGAGATCAGAAGTGAAAAGGACTCTTTTGCCATTTTGTCCAGTGCGTCTTTGGCATTTAAAGCTTCCGTTACTTCAAAATTGTTTTTAGACAGGATTTTTTTGACATTGTGGCAGATTCTTTTTTCATCATCAACTACCAGTACTTTTGTACCTGATTTCATGATATCCTCCTTTGTTTGAGTCTATTTAAATTTCACCTTTTTAATTATTGATATTGCAGGTTGTGTGCCAAATATCATTTTTTAAATATAACCATATGAAAACAAAGAACTTTTTATAAATATGGATGTCTGGCGATGTGGGGGGTGTATATTTAGAATATACATTGTAAGCGGGGGGTTGGTAATGCTGTCAAGGAGAGAAAAAATATCTATAAACTTCTGATTTTAAATATTTTAATTGAGAATAGGCCAATGGCAGGGCAGGGCGGGTGTTGGAAGAAACGGTGTGTATAAAATAAATATACAGTGTATGCGAAATTTATTTTTTGGGAATTTTAATTCCGTGTTTTTTCATCATGTTATGGAAATTGGGCCGCTGCATCCCGGTGGCACGAGCCGCCCGGGTGATATTCCACTCATTTTTCTTAAGCGCATTTAAGATAAAATTTTCTTCAATTTTCTGTACCGATTTTTGGCGGATTTCTTTTTTGATCTGCTTGAGTTCTTCGCTGGTGGCTGGAACATGGTCAATTAATTTTTCAATATCGTCAATATCGCTTAAGTGTGGAAGGTCGGTTAAAGAGACATGATCGCCGTCGCATAAAATAACCGCCCGCTCAATTATGTTTCGCAACTGCCGCACATTCCCAGGCCAGTCATATGCGCTCAATCGGTTGACGGCATTGTCATCATAGCCGCTGATGGATTTTCCCATGCTTTGGTTAAACTGCTCAAGAAAATGATATGCGATGGGCAATATATCTGATTTTCTGTTTTTTAACGGGGGAATCCATATCGGATATACTGCGATTCTATAATAAAAATCATTTCTAAAGGTGCCGTCTTTGATCATTTGTTTAAGATCTCTGTTTGTTGCAAAAATTAAACGGATATCGACCTTTTGATGTTTTGTGTCGCCAACGGGCATAAATTCTCTGGAATCAAGAAACCGGAGAAGCTTGCCCTGCACCTCGATGCTGATGTTGCTGATCTCATCAAGAAAAACAGTCCCATGATCGGCTATCTGGAATATGCCGTCTTTATCCCTGTGCGCATCGGTGAATGCGCCTTTTCGATAGCCGAACAGCTCGCTTTCCAGGAGGCTGCCGGTCAGGGTACCGCAGTCCACGGCAAAAAAAATATTATCCTTTCGGGTGCTGTTGGCATGCAGGGCTCTGGCAACAAGTTCCTTGCCTGTTCCGCTTTCTCCGTGGATCAAAACAGTGGACTCGGTATGTGCCACTTTTTTGATCATGGAAACCACCTTTTTGATTTGTGGGCTGCCGCCGATCAGCTGATGAGTCAATACAGGAATTTTTTTTTGATCAGACATCAGCTGTTTATTTTTTATTTTAATTTTATAATGATTGATTGCCTGGGCCACAACGGCGCGGAGCTCGTGGGGTGTAAACGGTTTGGGGAGGTAGTCATAGGCCCCCATTTTCATCACTTCAACGGCTGATGAAACACTGGCAAATCCGGTGATGACAATGACTATTATATCCGGATAATCTTTTTTGACGCGGCTAAGGACTTCCATCCCTCCCATACGGCTCATTTTTAAATCCGTAATGACAATCTGGTACGGCGTTTTTTCAAGCAGTTTCAGTGCATCATAGCCGTTTTGCGCATAATCAATTTCATATGCAGACTTGGACAGAATTTTTATACAATTTTTGCAGATGGGCAGCTCATCGTCTATGATCAGAATTCGCGGACCATTGTCAGGAAGCATGCTTACCCCCTTGTTCAACTGGAAGGACAATGGTAAATTGCGTGCCTTTGCCTGGCGCACTTTCGACCTTTATTTTACCACCATGCTGTTCAATAATTCCGTGTATGATGGCAAGTCCCAAGCCGGTTCCGGTTTCTCGGGTTGTAAAAAACGGATCAAAAATATGGTCCAGGTTTTCTTTGGCGATTCCGCTTCCGGTATCCCGGACACTGATATGAACCATGCCTGCTTGTGAATCATCTTGTGTGGTAATGGTGATTTTACCGCCCGGTTCAGTCGCTTCAATGGCGTTTAAGGTCAGGTTGATCAGGGCCTGCTGAATTTGATCTTTGTCAACATATGTCAGCGGCAAATCTTTGTGCAGGTCTGTAAGGATTTTAATATCATTAAACGCCGCCGGTTTTTTAACCAGAACAAGGGTATCAGTAACGATTTGATTGAGGTCTAATGATTTTTTGACCGGCTGGCTTTGCCGGGCAAAATCGAGAAGGCTTTTGACGATGTTACGGCATCTGAGGGCTTCTTTGGATATGGTTTCGAGCTCACTGTATATAGGATCATCCGGCTCTATGTCTTCCTGGAGCAGCATGGAAGATGTCATGATGGTTGTCAGGGGATTATTGATCTCATGGGCGATGCCGGCGGACAGTCGGCCTATGGACATCAGCTTTTCCTGCTGCATCATGGTTTTTTGCATTCTGATTTCTTTGGTAATATCCCGTGACATTTCAATCACGCCGATAACTTTATCATTTTTGATAAACGGGTAACAGGATATAGAATAGTAAAGTTCATTTCTATCCTTGTCCAGATGAATATGGGTTGTTTTGCATGGTTTTCGGGTTTTAAGCGATTTTATCAAGGGGCAGGGGTGGTTGTCACCCGAACAGGGCGTGTCCTGATGGTGGGAAATTTCATAGCAGAAACGTCCGATAGTTTCTTCTCTTTTCAGTCCCAGTTTATTCAGCATGGTGTCATTGATATCTGAAATGCGATAATCCGTATTAATTATCATTGCGTCTTCTTCAATGAGTTCATTGATCATTACTTCATAAATTGTTTTGGTTTCATGAAGCTTCATTTGGGTATCGGCCTCTTTTCTGGCGATTTGTGCAATTTCCCAGAAAAGAAGGGCGGTGGTGTGGGCTATGGCGCGGACATTTCTCTTCTTTTTTGCAAGAATATCGTTATAGATATCCAGATTGCCGGTGAGTTCAATGATCAGTTCAATATCATCACGGTTAAAAAAATCATTATAATCATTTGTTACAAACAGGCCATTTTTTTTAGCCTCAATCAGACCGACGGCATCTGATTTAATATCGGCTACAGCCACGATTTTTGCCGTGAATACCTGAAATTCATGCTTTTCTATAAATTTCATTAAATATAAGCACCTGGAACCACCACCCACAATTGCAAAATTCATTTTAATGCTCCCAAACCGGATAAATCTGAAAAGTTACAAGTGAACTAAAGTTTAAAGTGAGCTAAAGTTATGGTTAATGCCTTCGGCATTGTCAAATTTAAATAAAAATTGACCGCGCTAAAAGCGCAGTCCTCAACTTTAGTCACTTCAAATTTTTTTTACTTGGGCCATGCATGTTTTTTGAGTTTGAAATTTTGTTTCCTTTTTGCTTGACTTCTGAAAAGTCAGTGCCTAAACCGTTTGTGGAGATAAGCAGATTATTCTGTAAACAGTCTCTATATATTATAAAACTTTAGATAAATGAAGGATAATTTGTCCTTTTGATTTTTTCAGCCAAAAGAGTGCATAAAATTTTTTTGGCATTTGCTCAAAAAATGCAGTGGGTTGATGCATAATTAAATATTGTGGAGGATATGAGATGTTTAAAATTGTTAAACGGGAAGAGATGGCCCAGGGAACGGTCATCATGGATGAAATTGAGGCGCCCAAGATTGCGGCAAAAGCCCGGCCGGGGCAATTTGTGATTTTAAAGGCCAATGAAACCGGGGAGCGCATCCCCTTAACCGTTTCAGATAGTGATGTGGATAAGGGAACCATTACCATTATTTATATGGTGGTAGGCAAATCCACGGCATTATTCAAAACATTGGAAGTCGGCGATGGATTCCAGGATGTCATAGGTCCATTGGGCAAACCCACGCACGTTGAAAAACTGGGCAACGTGGTATGCGTCGGCGGTGGGACCGGCGTGGCGGTGTTGTTTCCCATTACCCGGGGCTTTAAAAATGCAGGCAATTATGTCACCAGCATCATCGGCGCCCGGAATAAGGACTTGTTGATTTTGGAAGATAAAATGAAAAGCGCGTCGGATGATTTTCATGTCTGCACGGATGATGGATCTTACGGTCATAAAGGGTTTGTCACGGAAGTGTTAACAGACGTTCTGGACAACAATAAAATTGATCTGGTAGTTGCCATCGGGCCGGTACCCATGATGAAGTTTGTCTCAAAAATTACAAAAACATACAATGTCAAGACCCTTGTCAGCTTAAACCCGATTATGATTGACGGTACGGGCATGTGCGGCGGGTGCCGGGTGATTGTGGGCGGTAAAACACAGTTCGCCTGTGTGGACGGGCCGGAATTTGACGGTCATCAGGTCGATTATGACGGATTAATGAAACGTCTGCGTGCCTATGAAGAAGACGAGAAAAAAGCGTATGATGCGTATTGTCAACTGGCGGGAAACAATTAGGATTTAAGAATTTGACAGGGAAAAGGTCAATGGAGGAAAAAAATGGCTGAAAAGAGTGCAAAAAAAGAAAAAATAGAAAGACAATCCATGCCGGAACAGGCAGCGGATGTCAGACGACGGAACTTTGAAGAAGTTCCCACAGGATATACAGTAGAAACAGCGGTTTTAGAAGCTCAGCGATGTATGCAGTGCAAAAAACCCGCATGTGTGACCGGATGTCCGGTGGAAGTGGATATTCCGCGATTTATCAAACATATTGCCCAAAAAGATTTCAAGGGCGCGATTCAAACAATATGGGGAAAAAACAGCCTGCCTGCGGTGTGCGGCCGGGTTTGCCCCCAGGAAATTCAGTGTGAAGGCAAATGTATTGTTGGGAAAAAAGGCGCGCCTGTTGCCATAGGGAACCTGGAACGCTTTGTCGCGGATATGGAACGTAATTCCGGTGACGGGGAACTTCCTGCCAAGGCTGCGCCCACCGGCAAAAAAGTGGCGGTAGTGGGTTCCGGTCCATCCGGATTGACTGTTGCCGGCGACCTTCTGCTTAAAGGGCATGATGTCACCATGTTTGAGGCATTTCATAAAACCGGCGGCGTGTTGGTTTACGGCATTCCTGAGTTCAGGCTGCCTAAAGCCATAGTCGCATCGGAAGTTGCGACGCTGGAAAAACTGGGATTAAAAATTGAGTGCAATATGGTGGTCGGCAGTATTGTCAGTCTTGATGAATTGTTTGAACAAGGCTTTGATGTGATTTATATCGGTGTCGGCGCCGGACTCCCGCGTTTCTTGAATATCCCGGGCGAAAATCTGATCGGAATTTACTCTGCCAATGAATATCTGACCCGGGCTAATTTGATGAAGGGATATCTTTTTCCAAAATATGATACACCGATTATCCGGGGTAAAAATGTGGTGGTCTTTGGTGCTGGTAATGTTGCCATGGATTCGGCCAGAACCGCCATGCGACTGGGTGCGGACAGGGTTCGAATTGTCTATCGACGGTCCCGGGATGAAATGCCGGCCAGGGGCGCTGAAATTCATCATGCGGAAGAAGAGGGAATTGAATTTCATTTGTTGACCGCGCCGGTAAGATTTATCGGTGATGAAAACGGGCGTCTTGTCCAGATGGAAGGCCTGAAAATGGAACTGGGCGAACCGGATGATTCCGGCCGACGTCGACCGGTACCCATCAAAGGATCCGAATTTATCATGGATTGTGACCTGGCCGTTGTAGCTGTCGGTGCAGGCCCCAATCCTTTGCTGATTCAGGCAAACCCGGACATTACATTAAACAAATGGGGATATATCAGTGCAAATCCTGAAACCGGCAAGACCGCCAAAAAAAGGGTCTGGGCCGGGGGGGATATTGTCACCGGTTCGGCAACCGTTATCCTGGCCATGGGGGCCGGGCGAAAGGCTGCGGATTCGATTCATGAATACTTGACATGGGGCTGGTAGCTTCGGGATTTTACAGTTTAAATAAAATTAAAACAGGGAGCAGGGCAGGGATGAAAATTTTCGGTCTGCTCCCTTTTTTACTCATAATTCCGCTAATTCCGGGGAGATCATACTTAATTTTCGGAATTCGGAATTTTGCTTCAGCCTTTAATGGGCCCCCTCAAAATTTAAATTATCTGATTGAATACAGTCGTTCCGCCTTTTTCAGTATCATGTCCTTATTTTAAAAGCATTCTTCTTCCCACCCGGTTACGTCAATTTTCGGAAATGAAAAAATAACCGGCGTGCATGTTCCGTTTATAATTTCCGATCTGACGCATTTGTAGGTGCTGCCTTGAACAAGACCCACGGATTCGGTCCAGGCTTTTGGCGGATTTTTGCCGGCGCCCACGGTAAATTGACGGTCTGTATCCGGCCATTCGCCAAAGCGGTAATCATCTGGTGCGGAAACGTCATCCGGTGTAAATGTAAACATGATTTTAACCGCATTTTTACAATTGTCTTCACCGGCATCCGGCACAGCCACTGAATTGATTGTCGCTGTGCCTTGTATATCATTATACTCACACCGGCCTCCGACAACATCGGCTGCATCCGAATCCGAGTCTTCATTACAGCCCATGGTTAAAACAACCACAAGGCTTAATGACCACACCAGCAATAATTTGATGATTGTGTTCATATTTTCTCCTAAACATTTGGTTCTGTGTCTTTATCCTGTTTTCTATAAAATTCAAGAAATTCAGAGGGAGAAAAAATATTTATCCCCTTAAAAACTAAAGACGGATAATGTTTTCTATTCCCTGTGACTAAAGATTTTACCATTCCGGCGATGGCAACTTCGAGGAATGGTTCATCGTCGGGATCAGGCAAACGATTCTTAAGCGGCGAACTTGAAGTAAACTGGCCGTATTTTTTTATAAAATCCAGCAATATGCTAATATGGTCCTTATTGAATTTAAACTTTGGACGAAGAAGAACATCCTTATATTCTGCTAAAACCCTGGCATCTATATACACTGTAAGTTCGCCTGAGAATACCATCCGAACAATTTCACCGCTTGGGCCGAAAGGGGTAAGCAGGCCGGAGATAAGAATATTTGTGTCCAATACAATTTTCATTTTTTACGCTTAGACCTTATTACTTCAATTTCAGCATTTATTTCATCCAAGGATATCATATCAGTCCCTTTTTGAATGGAATCGTATTGAATTGATGCCAGGGCATCCGTCGCTCGAGCGCGTCTAAAGGCAGTTAAAACCTGTTCAAGATTGTTTTCATTAATAGATGAAAGAAGGGCTATGGGCCGACCGTTGCTTGTCACGACCATTTCCTTTTGCTCCGGTAAATCCTTCCAAATTTGTGAAGATTTTGTCTTTAGATCTCTGACGCTTAAGAATTTCATGGTTGCACCTCCTATTGAGTCTCAATAATATGCCTAATTGAGACTCAATGCAAATGGTTTTTTCGCAGTGATTTTTTTCACACAGAACATTCGCATAACCGGCGGGTTTTTTGCGGTCCCACACAAAGGAATCGATTGGATCATTTATGGATCTTCACTGATGAAAATTCATATGTGTATTATATTTGAACCCGATGTGAACACAATTTTTTGTGTCACATCTTTGAATCATTGCTTCTGATTTTAAGGTTTTTCATAAGGAGTATTTATCATGCTGTTTTTTTTAGTGTATATAATTTCCCAGTTACATTGATTTCTACCTGCATCAGAGCACTCGGCACATTTTACCCTGCTTTTATTTAAGGCAACACAAAGTAAATACGAAGGACGGCTCATGGCAACATACGCAGTTTTCATTCTTGTTTCTAATCGAGCATGGCTTTTAGGTTGTTGATATGTTTCATTGCAGAATAAATTCCCAGAGTTCTGATTGAAAAAATAATCAGTTTCGAACTTTTTATAATTCTGTGTTTCAAGAAATAATGTTGCAAGATGCGTTTCCCCTTTAATTGAATGAACGGTTCCAACTTTTATTTCGATTCCATCAATCTCAGCAATATTTCCTTCCTTCTTAATTTTATCAATTCCTTCAATATCGATTTCTGCGTCTGTTATAAACGTTTGATTTAAGATATTATCCTTGAAATCAGAAAACTTATTTTTTAGGTTTTGTTTAAAATATTCAATGAATTCAGTCTTGATCTGATCCGGGCTCTTCTCGTCGTAATGTAAATTCTTGATCCATTTGGCGCTGTTCTCCTGAAACACAGTCCATGCATTTTCATCCATTTCTCTTAAAAGCTTTATTAATGAAGATTTTGTAAAGTTGCGGCCGGTAAAAGGATTTTTACAATTTGATTTGTCTAAAATTTCAATCAAGGCATTTACAAATAATTGAAAATATATTCGCGAGCCTTTTTTTTGGATCTCATCATCCGGGCGTTTCTGAAAATATGAAACCAGATTTGAAAAGTTAAACTTACGGCTCGTGGTCTCCTTAGAGAAGCCTTCAAAATAATTTTTTATCGTCAATTTGTTCTCATTATGTTTACCGACAAAACCTACTGCATTAAAGGGATATGAAGGCTTATCCCATGCTTTGTACTCTTCAGTTTGATTGAGCTTATGAGTCTTGGTTATTAATTCTGCAAACTGTTTTAAGGCAGACTCTTCTTTTTCATAGATGATAAGATAGGGTTTGATGGATCCTTTTGCCGTACCTTTAATTTTGCTTATTTTTTTGCGAAAGGGGAAAATACAGGTGGAGATGGATTGACCAAACCGTTTGCTGTCTGTAATTTCAAGTTTGTTTTCATTCTCAATTTTCCATGCTGAAGTGCCGCCGCCGACTCCATCAAAAATAGCTTGATCAGGATCCCCATAGAATTGCTTAACAACTTTATTATTAAAAATATTTTCAATAATTTCTAATTGATGTTTTTGAGTATCTTGCATTTCATCAATAAAAAGGGCTTTGAACCTTAAGGAAAAAAAATTTCTTAAATTTTGATTCATTTTTAAATACCAATTTGCAATTGAAAATGCATCAGTAAAGGAAATTACTCCCTTTTTTGTGATTTCCCTTTTTACTCTCGATGTTTTTTTATAAGAGTTTGAGTTTTTGCCGCAAAAAGCGCCCTTAAATAATCCATCTGAAATTATAGAAATATCATCAAAGTTATATCTAAGTTTTTTAAAATATTCGAGCCCACCCCTTGGTTCAAAATATCCTTTAGGAAAATAATCATTATTATATTTCGTTTCTAATATATTGTAATATATAGAATTATCTATCCTTGACCTGACCCCATGCGTTTTGGCACAACAGGGAATTGTTAGGAACTTATCTATAAATGACTGAATAGTTCCAAAAAAATTAGGGTGCTTGAAAAGGATTTCCGCTCTCTGTCCCAACTTGCCCCTGATTTCATTGATAGCAACATTGGTATGGGTTAATACGCAAAGGCCTTTACCGTCTTTTAAAGGCATGTGTCGTGAGAGTAAGAGCAGCTTGGCAAGTAAAACGGTTGTTTTCCCGCTACCCGGGCAGGCAACAATATCAGAGTTTGTCCAATTATGGATAATCTTGTTTCGCTCCGGATCTTCGAATGCTTCTTCGGTTAGTCCGAGTTCGCAGGCAACTGATTTGACCTCAGAATCTGAAAATTCAAGGTCATTCATTATTGTTCTCCTGATGGTCACAGGCATGGATAATGGCTCTAATCAAATAACCCACATTGGGATCTTTCTTCCATTTCGAAATTAAGTCATTTTCCGGTTGAACCTCTTTTTCATGAGCTTTTTTTCCAAATTTACGACATAATATTTCTGAAAAAATCTGGGCTGTAACCGCTTTTGAAGCCCGATTTTTAATAAAATTGGAATACATCAGATAAGCTATTTTTAAATGATCTTCTTTTGAAGAATATTTAGTTGCTCTGGTCTTAATTTCTTCAGGAACCTCATTTAAATTAAAGTCGTCATTATTTTTAACTTTTTTGGCCATTAATATCGATTGAAACAAGTCTTCACGCAGACTATCACTAAGGGCGAGATCATATTCAAGAGTCCACTTTTTACTCATGAACAATCGGACTATTGGATTGTCATCACTCAATAGGTTCCCCTTAGTTTTCTTCCATTTTTCTTTTCTCTTATTTTTGAGAAACTCATTTAATTCATCTATGAAACCATCAACGTCTTTTTCAGCAATTAATTGCCTTATCTTCTTTTTTTCATCCTTTTCTATGCTTCCGCTTATTTCTCTAATGGCTGCTATGAGATCTTTTTTTGTTGGAAATGGATGATTTAAAATATCATCATAGGAAATTTCATCTGATAACCCCTTTTTCGATTCCAGAATGAAACATTTATTATCATTGATTTCTTCATAATGCTCAAGCGGTGGAACATCCCTGTCCGTTACAATCGAAACGGGAATTTTCAGTTTTTTTCCGTCTTTTCGCATGAAGATTTTAGCATATCTCAGAAATGCAGTACTGCCGACATTTATGAGCGATACGCCGTATTTATGCAAAGGCCTGCCGATAAGTTCTGCAATGGTAGGGATAATCAAGTTTTCAGCATCACCCTCAACGATGATCACACCACGGGCGAAAAACAGATTTGCTTTGGTGGCATCCAGGAAACGCTCTAAAAAATTATAATCGCCATCATCAAGCATCGTTTTTTCACCTTTCCACATCGGATAGACATCATCTGAGTTGCAAAGTATCATGTGATCAAGCGGTATTGAAGCCCCCAGTGTCGTACTGTGGGTTGTTAAAATAATTTGTGTGTTGGGAATCTCTCCAAGTGCTTTAATAATTCTGAGTTGATCTTGCGGATGAAGGTGTGCTTCCAATTCTTCAATAAGGCAGAGTTTCAATCCGTGATATGGATCACTGGCAAGATGCAAGAGTTCTGCAGCCATAAACAGTTTATTCAAGGTCCCCATCCCTGAAATATTTTCTTCCAGTATCAGGCTCAGAGATCTCAAAATTCGTGCAAGTTCAGGCGGGGCGATTGTAATTTCAGCCTTCCGGTTGTCGTTTGGATGAAGAAATATCGATATGTATTCATTTATTTTGCTGATAAGTTCATATTTATTCGTTTTAGCAAAAAGTTTTTTAATCTCATCATTGGCATCTTCAATTATTTTTTCTATCTCATGTAACTTTAGTCTTCCATCATCATCTTTTTCTTTTTGAAAATCTTTATGACTCAGCAAAATTTGCGCCAGCCGGGAGCGGTATCCGGGTGTCAGTTCATTTTCAGCGTCTCGTAATGGTTTTAAGTAAGTGACTTTTAATAAATCTTTAGCATTGCCGTCCATCTGGGTTTCGGCATTTTGGGGTCCTGCTTTGATATCATATGGAATACGGTTATTTGCATGAAGATTTGCCGTCAAAATAACACGCAATTCGTATTTTTTTTCGTCATTAAAATATGCCCATTCGAGAAAATTTCCCGCCTCCTTATCAGTAAATCCACTGAAGAGTGCTTCAATCTCAAAATTTGATTCCCTGGTATTTTTGTCTTTCTGCTGATGGAAATCCTTTTCATCAAACCGAATTTGTTCATAGCTTTTGGTATTAAGGATATAACGGATGGAATCAATGATAGCGGTCTTCCCGGAATCGTTTTCACCGATTAAGACATTCAATCCGGTCTTAAATTCAACAGATAGGTTTTTATATTTTCTGAAATTGCTTAAAATAATTTTTTTTAAATACATGAGGTTCTGCCTCAATTATGTATGAGAGTATACAATGGCAAGGTTTGACCTGGCGTAAATTTGAAATAAGCATTTGTTTTGTTGGCTCCACCCCTAAACATAGGTGCTTATCGATACTATTTTTCCTTTTTGTCCACTATTATATTGACGCAGGAACTTCAAGTCACTCATGACTGATATGACTTTCAAGCAATAATATGAACTTGATGAGCCGTTCTTTTAAAATTAATGCCTCACGATAATTCTACGAGGGCTTGTCGATGATTTGCCTGACCAGCATATGTTCATAACATTTACTTAATAACACAGGCTTACGAATAATGCCATCACTATTTATCTGATTTTTTGTGGGATTTAGTTTATTTTGATATAGGACTTTGCCTACAAAGGTCTCTGCTTGGGATCGGGGGACAGTATACCTATTTTTTAAGTAATAGTACATTGTTCTTTGATTTGTCAAAAATCAATTTCCGCTATTGGTGAAGCAGGATATTTTTGTTTTGCATGGTGTTCCTGTGATGAAAATATTCCTTTACGGGAATAATTTTATAGAAACGTCTCTTGTAAAGAAAAATATTCCCGTTCGGGTAAATTAGTGATTGAACGGAAACCCGACCACATGGTTTGTTGGGTTACGCCATTTCGCTTTTTGTGTTGGTAAACATTTGATGTTCGTAGGTTGGGTTGGGGCACGAAACCCAACATAACCAATGGGGCTAACCCAACCTACGAATAAATGGACTTTCAGTTCAGCGACTAATTAACCATAAAAGGGAATGGGTTTGCCGGTTCGAAAGGCCATGGTTTTGCTGGTGGCGATCAGGTTGCCGTCTTGATCTGTTACGGAAATATCATAGTGGGCGATTTTTTTGGATCGGGTAATTTCTTTTGATTCGGCGGTCAATCGAGCGCCGGGTTTTGGGCTTGCGGTGTACGAGACAGTTACACTTAACGCCACGGCAACGGTTCCGTGGGTCTGGCAGGATGTTTCAAAGGCCTCATCTATGAGCGCATAGATGGCGCCGCCATGGGCATGCTGATAAATATTATCCATGGATTCAGGTAGATAATCCATTTCCACTTTGGCGTATCCAAGGTCGAGTTCAA
>Ga0307991_1001949_pt1 | contig 14191 bp, 7 predicted proteins | sample EllFjometagen131_FD_203146 | JGI IMG/M metagenome (GOLD analysis project Ga0307991, IMG submission 203146) | Marine microbial communities from Ellis Fjord, Antarctic Ocean - #131 | ecosystem: Environmental > Aquatic > Marine > Unclassified | place: Southern Ocean | collected 2014-10-08
CGAATCACCCGTTTCTGCACTGGAAAATATTGCTAAAGAATTTTCCGCTGCCGTGCGGTTCCATTTCATGAGCGCGTCTGCTATTCTTTACCAGATATTGGATCGCTTGATAGATGAAAACATGGCCGTTGTTTTGGAAGTCCGTCGCCAAATTGACTTTATGGATGAAGCCCTTGATCAGGATCCGGATGCGGTGCAGGTCGATCAAATCCTGGCGCTCAAACCCTATGTCGCCCGCCTTTCCATCACCATCGAAGACCAGCGGAACTGTGTTACGGCACTGCAAACCGTTGAATCCGAGGCTTTTGACATAACGGATTTCCGTGAATATTTCCGGGATTCTCTGGCGCACTTGGAGTATGCCCTTCGCTCGGTTGGCCGGCAGCAAGCGCACCTGGCCGAACTTCACCAGCATTACCTGATCTCGTTACAAGACAAGACGAATAAGCGCATTAGACTCCTTACAATTCTATCGGCAGTTTTCATGCCGCTGACCTTGATCGCCGGCATTTATGGTATGAATTTCCGATATATGCCGGAAATCGCATGGCGCTTTGGGTATCCTTTTGTTATCGTCGTAATGATTATGCTGGCCGGTGGGTTGCTCTGGGTGTTCTACCGGAAAGGATGGTTCAAATAAATATTATTCAAGAAAACCACTTAGTGAAGCTATGAAATTGTTATATTAGGTCTGGGTTTACAGGCTCTATTTTTTTAATTTTGAAATTTTAGTAAATCCATTAAGGAAAAAAATCAAGCCAACCAAACCGATAACAAGGACGAGGTATTAACCCTGGACTCCGATAATAAAACAACTATCGACTATGAAACCGGACAAGCCGTGACAGACCAAAAAACCGGATAAGAATTTAAGACAATGAATATAACAAAGAAGGAGGAACAAAAATGAGCAAGGTCATCGGAATTGATCTCGGCACCACAAATTCATGTGTAGCGGTTATGGAAGGAGGCAACGCTACAGTAATCATAAATCCGGAGGGAGGTCGCACGACCCCTTCAATCATTGCCGTCAACGAAGCGGGTGATAGATTGGTAGGCCAAATTGCAAAACGGCAGGGAATAACCAATCCTGAAAACACGGTATTTGGTATCAAGCGGCTGATCGGCCGTAAATTTGCATCCAGGGAAGTGCAGGATGATCTCAAAATCCTCCCCTTCAAGATTGAACCGGCCGACAACGGCGATCTCCGAATCAATTTAAAGGGAAAACCGCACAGTCCGGCGGAGATATCCTCTTTTATATTAGCTAACATTAAAAATACGGCCGAGCAATATCTTAATGAGAAAGTGACTGATGCCGTCATTACCGTACCGGCCTATTTTAACGATAGCCAGCGTCAGGCAACCAAGGATGCTGGTAAAATCGCGGGTCTCAATGTGTTGCGCATTGTCAATGAACCCACTGCCGCGTCCCTGGCTTATGGACTGGACAAAAAAAAAGAGGAAAAGATTGCTGTCTTTGATCTCGGTGGAGGCACCTTTGATATATCAATTCTTGAAATCGGCGATGGGGTTTTTGAGGTCAAGGCCACCAATGGCGATACACATCTGGGCGGTGAGGACTTCGACCTGCGGCTGATCGAATATCTGGCCGACGAATTTAAAAAAGACCAGGCTATTGATCTAAGAAACGACAAAATGGCGCTGCAACGATTGAAGGAAGCCGCTGAAAAAGCCAAAATGGAGCTTTCCACTTCCTTAGAAACAGATGTGAATCTTCCGTTTATTACCGCTGATGCAAGCGGCCCCAAGCACCTTAATATTAAAATAACACGAGCCAGGCTGGAAGCACTCATCAGTGACCTACTCGACAATCTTGAGAAACCCTGCCGGTCCGCCCTTAAGGATGCGGGCCTGGCAACCAAAGATATTGATGAAGTTGTTCTGGTCGGCGGTATGACACGCATGCCGGCGGTTCAGGAACGGGTCAAAAAGATTTTCAACCAGAATCCTCACAAGGGAGTGAACCCGGATGAAGTGGTGGCCCTTGGAGCGGCTATTCAGGGCGCTGTTTTGAAAGGAGATATCAAGGATGTTTTGCTGCTGGACGTAACCCCGCTGTCTTTGGGTATCGAAACCTTAGGCGGAGTGATGACCCGGCTGATTGAAAAGAATACGACCATTCCAGTTAAAAAGAGCCAGACCTTTTCAACCGTCGACGACAACCAGCCGGCAGTCTCCATCCATGTGCTGCAGGGCGAACGGGAGATGGCGACCGGCAATAAGACCCTGGGCCGTTTCGAACTTGTAGGCATTCCACCGTCACCAAGAGGAATGCCGCAGATCGAGGTCACCTTTGACATCGATGCAAACGGGATCGTAAACGTTTCGGCCAGGGATATGGCAACCGGTAAAGAGCAATCCATCCAGATTACGGCTTCCAGCGGCCTTTCACAGGAAGAAATCGACAGGCTGTTCAAGGATGCGGAACTGCATGCGGACGAAGATAAAAAGAAAAAGGAACTGGTCGATGTCCGCAACCAGTCGGATGCCCTGATTTATTCTGCCGAAAAATCGATCAAGGCTTTGGGAAACAAGGTTGATGATGAAACAAAACTCAAGGTGGCGAATGCCGTTGCCAACCTAAAAAAGGTCATGAAAAGCGAGGATATCGCAGAGATTAAACGCCAGAGCGAAGCGTTAACCCAAGCTTCCTACAAACTGGCTGAAGCCATGTACCGGCAGACTCCCCAGGCGGACACCCGGCAGGCGGACACCCGGGATACACATCCATCTGAAACTTCGGAAAAGGAAGACGATGTGGTCGATGGCGAATTCGAAGAGATGTAAGGCAAAACTTTATGGAAAATATATGATACTTACAGAATTGAATTCCGCCAAAATCACAAACACTAAAAAAATGAATATTCTCATGATGACCAATACTTTTACCCCCCATGTCGGCGGGGTGGCCCGCTCTGTTCAGGCCTTTACGAACGGATACCGAAAACGGGGCCACCGGGTGCTGGTCGTCGCACCGGAATATGAAAACATGCCGGAAAAAGAAATGGATGTGATTCGAATCCCGGCGATTCAGCATTTTAATCAGAGTGATTTTTCGGTTGTTTTGCCGATTCCCGGATTTCTCACTTCAGCCGTTGAAAAATTCAGACCCGATATTGTTCATGCTCATCATCCGTTCCTGATCGGAGGGACTGCGCTTCGCGTGGCCCATACGTTAATGCTTCCTCTGTTTTTTACACATCACACCATGTACGAACAATACACTCACTATGTTCCGGCTGATTCCGAGCCGCTCAAGCGATTTGTCATGGATCTTTCGACCCGGTACGCCAATCTCTGCGATCGGGTCTTCGCCCCTAGCGAAAGTGTTGCATCGATTCTGAACAGTCGCGGGGTCGAGACACCCATCGATATCGTACCCACAGGAGTTGATTGCGAAAAATTCGGCCGGGGCAGCGGACCCGGTTTTAGAATGGCCGTGGATATTCCGGAAGATGCATTTGTCGTCGGTCATGTGGGCCGACTGGCACCGGAAAAAAACCTGCAATTCCTGGCCGAAGGCGTTGCAGATTTTCTAAAGACCGAAAGCCGTGGCCATTTTCTCGTTGTCGGCCAGGGCCCGTCGGAGAAAATAATCCGCAACCTGTTCTCCGATAAAGGGATCGCCCACCGCCTGCATTTTACCGGCAGTCTCGATCATCCCCTGCTGACCAGTGCTTATCGGGCCATGGATGTGTTTGCATTTGCATCAAAAAGTGAAACCCAGGGGATGGTTCTTACAGAGGCCATGGCTGCGGGCCTTCCCGTCGTCGCTCTGGATGCGCCCGGTGCACGGGAGGTCGTGACGGATCAATACAACGGAAGGCTCCTGTATTCCGGGAGTGTCGACCAATTCGCATCCGCCCTCAGGTGGACGGCCTCGCTTTCTCCCGAACAAATGTATCGACTCCGGCAGGGTGCGAAAAAAACAGCCCAGGTGTTTTCCATGGACCGTTCGGTGGAAAAAGCGCTGGGCTGTTACCAGACGATGCTAAAAAAAATGCCAGCGCACCGGCATGATGAATTTAATAAGTGGACAACTGCCATGCGACTGGTGAAGACTGATTGGGACATCATAAAAGAACTGACCGGCGCGGCTGGCGCGGCATTCGGCGCCGAAGACGCCAAAAAAGAAGAATAATCATGGACACCCGTTTTGAACCAATTACAGATAAGCTGCCCATGTGGGTCGGGGCAAACCCATGGGACAGCATAGGTGACTTAAAATGCCGATGAACCGAAATCTGTCAGCAGCAGGATGGGTCGCGATCTTTCTTCTGTCGGTTGCGGTCATTGTCGGAATCAGCCTCTTTTATGACGTGCAATCTTATGTACTGCGTTTTTTTGAATGGCTTGACCATATCGGCGGCTGGGCAGCACCGCTTTTTATTCTGGTGGAGATGCTGGTGGTGGTGCTCCTTCTGCCGGGGATTGTTTTAACCCTTGGTGCGGGATTTATGTTCGGGGTGCTAAAAGGCTCTTTATATGTGATCGTCGGAACGACGCTGGGCGCGACCATCGCATTTATCATTGCGCGCTATTTTTTCGGCGAAAAGATATCCGGTTATGTGTTAACCCACTCAAAGCTAAAAATGATAGATGACGTAGTACTTAAACGCGAAGGCCTGAAGATCATTTTGTTGACCCACCTGGTGCCCTTCTTTCCCTTTAAGCTTTCCAACTATTTTTTCGGGCTCACGCAGGTATCTTTGCCGGATTTCTTTTTCGGCGTCTTATTCGGTATCGTTCCGATCACGGTCAACAACGTTTACATCGGTTCGCTTGCCGCCAATCTGGCAACCCTCGGCTCGCGCAGCGCATCGAGAACCCATGCCGAGTGGATCTTATACAGCATCGGCTTTCTGATTGCCATTGGCGCTTTCATTTACATTACGCGCCTGGCCCGGAAAGCATTGGCTGACTGCAGCCCCAAACAAAAAACAAAACAACGAGGTCAACAATGAATTGGATAAAATGGCTGCCTTGGGAATTCGTGGTTCGCCGTTTGGCAAGGGCTCACGGATTTATTGACCCGATTGCCCTGCTGAGCCGACTGCACCGGTTTGCCCAACCTTCGGAGGTTGCCGAACCGATCGAATTACTGCGCGCCGGCGTGGTGCTCCATGCCAGGGGTCTCATCAACAGCCGGGTTATTCAACACAATCTGGATTGGGTGTGGCCATACTGGACCGAGTGCCAATTCAATCCAAAAGATGATGCCTTTATTCCCCGGGCATTTTCCCTCACCCACATCAACCTTACCCATCGTAACTGGACAGCCATCGGTTTACCCGACTGCCCGGAATTACCCATTGTTGATCCCCGGGGTCTGGTAACCCCTTTTTTGGACGGCTGGTCCCTGGACTGTTGGATATTGTCAGAAGACGGGCGATTTCTGCTTCCTTCGCGTTCTTCATCGTCTTTACAGCAGCTTGTTTTTGACAACAACCTCGCCGTTATCTCCACTACGCACAAGGAGGACCTTTTGCTGACCACGCGGGCCGAGGTTCAGCTTGAATCCGATGCCCCGGTTTGCCGGATAAAAATAACCGCCCAAGCCGATACCAAGGCCTGGGCCATTATAGCCCTTCGTCCCTACAACCCCGAAGGGATCAGCTTCATCCACAGCGTTCAGCTTGCGCCTGACAGACGATCCTGGACCATCGATGGACATCATGTCGTAACATTCAATGCCGCCGCCGACCGACATCATGTTTCTAATTACCGCAGCGGAGATGTCTTCATTCATCTTAAAGATCTTAAAGACGAAAGCCTGGCAAGATGTGATGTGGGTATGGCCACCGCAGCCGCACTTTTCAAACTTGATCCCACCCGACGCCGTGAAATCGTTGTGAGCATACCGCTTGCAAACAGTCACGGAAAAAAGCACATCCCGACGACTATAGGAAAAGAAAATCCATGGCGGGCAAGCTTAAAGAACCATTGCGAGCTTTGCGTTCCCGACAAACACATTGAATTTCTTTACAATGCGGCCATAAGAACACTGATCCTTCACTCGCCCGGCGATGTTTACCCGGGGCCATATACCTACAAACGATTCTGGTTTCGTGACGCCGCCTTTATTCTACACGCCATGCTTTGTGCCGGCTTGACAGCCCGCGTCGAACGGGCGCTGGACCTCTTTCCTGCACGCCAGAACGCTTCGGGATACTTTCACTCTCAGGACGGTGAATGGGATTCCAATGGAGAGGCTCTCTGGATCATGCGAAAATTCTGCGAACTGACCGACTGCGTGCCCAAACGCAGCTGGCAAAATGCCATTCGCCGCGGTGGCCGGTGGATTCTTAAAAAGCGCCTCCCGGACGCACAGAATCTTCCGCATGCCGGGCTGCTGCCCGCAGGTTTCAGTGCCGAACATCTGGGACCCAACGATTACTATTATTGGGATGACTTCTGGGGTGTCGCTGGTTTGCAGGCCGCCGCCTGGCTTACCGAATCCTACGGGGACGCGCTGGCGGGTGAGAAATTTAGCCGTGAAGCCGAGAAATTCCTGCATGCGATCGGAATAAGCCTCGACAAAGCCTCCGAGCACCTTGGGCGGCTTGCTATGCCGGCATCGCCATACCGTCGCCTTGATGCCGGCGCCATCGGATCTCTGGTCGCCGGTTACCCGCTACGAATCTATCCGCCGGATGAGCCCCGCCTGCTCGATACCGTTGAATTTCTCCTTAAAAATTGTTTCATTCAAGGGGCCTTTTTCCAGGATATGATCCACTCCGGCATAAACCCTTACCTGACCCTGCACATTGCTCAGGTTTTGCTCCGGACCGGTGATCCGCGTTATTTTGATTTGATGAACGCTGTGGCAAAACTGGCATCGCCAACCGGGCAATGGCCCGAAGCGATTCATCCCCGAACCAAAGGCGGTTGCATGGGCGATGGCCAGCATGTTTGGGCGGCAGCCGAATGGGTCATGATAATACGCAATTGTTTTGTGCGCGAAGAAGAAAATTGCCTGATCCTGGCCTCGGGAATTCCGCCCGCCTGGCTCGGCACCGGTGAAAGGCTCTCCTTTGGCCCCGGGCCGACTTCTTTTGGCAGCCTTTCACTAACCATCAAACCCGAAAAGGATACGATTATTATTTCCTGGCAGGGGCATTGGCATGGCAGGCCGCCGCATATTGAAGTACGCCTTGCCGGGTTTGATCCCCAAATCGCCGAAGAGAATCAGCATTCGGTTACCCTGAAACGCGACGTGCCGAAAGGAGAAAAAGGCTTTTGATCTATCGATTTGAAATATTCCTGAGACGGTTGCGGTTGTTTATCAACCGCAGCGAGTGGATGATTCGTTTGTGTCGCCTGTCGAAATCAAAGGAACCAAATGAGACGTCCGGTCTTGTCATGATCCAGGTGGACGGACTTTCCCACACGCAATTGTGCCGGGCCATTGATAAAGGTAACATGCCCTTCGTCAGCAGGCTTCTTAAGTCTGAAAAATACCGGCTGCACACGTTATACTCCGGCCTGCCTTCAAGCACGCCGGGGGTTCAGGGTGAGCTCTTTTACGGGGTTAAAAATGCGGTCCCGGCCTTTAGTTACAAGGATCACGAAACAGGCAAAATCATCAAACTGTTCGATCCCGATGCTGCGGCCGATGTTGAACACCACCTTTCAAATAAGGGGGAACCGCTTTTTAAAGGCGGGAGCGCTTATTCCGACGTCTACACCGGCGGTGCCCAAGAGTCCCACTTCTGCATGTCATCGATCGGATGGGGAAAGATTTTACGGGCGATCAACCCCTTTGCATTAATCGTTTTTATGCTTTTTCATCTTTATAGTTTCGTGCGCATTGCCGTCCTTCTGGTTATCGAGTTCTTCCTGGCGATCGTTGACTGCGTTTCCGGGCTGATTGCCGGCCGGGATCTAGTAAAAGAGCTTAAATTTGTTCCCACACGTGTGGGGATAACGATTCTGTTGCGGGAACTGGTTGCCACCGGGGCCAAGATGGATCTGGCCAGGGGGTTGCCTATTGTCCATCTTAACCTGCTGGGCTACGATGAGCAGGCCCATCGTCGGGGGCCCTCCTCGCTGTTTGCTCACTGGACCCTTAGGGGGATCGATGACACCATCGCCCGAATATGGCGGGCGGCCAAACAGTCGGCCCGACGGGATTACGATGTATGGATTTATTCCGACCACGGACAAGAGGACACCCTGGCCTATCCCGCCCAGCATGGCCGGACTATCCAGGAAGCCATAACCGACGTGTTCGAACGCCTGGAGGGCCGCAGCGCCGTTATCCAGGGCGAGAATCAGCGAGGCATTCAAAACCTGCGCGCCAGACATCTCGGCGGCAAGAAAATTCAAAAACTCTTTTCCATCCATGCTGAAACCGATGCAGAATCGGAAAACGCCGGGGTCGTGGTGGTGGCCATGGGCCCCCTGGGCTTTGTTTATGCACCCCATCAACGTGAGTCGGCTCAGAATAACCGCATCGCCCGAGAACTGGTTGATTCGGCAAAGGTGCCGCTGGTACTCAAAACAGACGGCCCCGGTCGGCTAAATGCATGGACCAGCGAAGGTGAGTTTTCCTTGCCTGAACAAAAGGAAAAAATCCTCGGGCCCGATCATCCCTTCTTGCAGGAAGTCACCCGGGATTTAATCGAATTGTGCCACCATCCCGACGCCGGAGACTTTGTTATCTGCGGCTGGCGATACGGCGCCAGACCCTACAGCTTTCCCATGGAAAACGGGGCTCACGCGGGACCGGGACCCGAGGAAACCAGAGCGTTTGCCCTGCTGCCGGACGATACGGATCTTACCTTAAATAGCCGAGGTCTCCTGAGACCCCTTGATCTTCGCCAGGCAGCTTTCAACACCCTTGGCCGTTCTGAATTCAAGATTTCCAGGCGGGTAGACCAAAAACCGACGAAGCGGCCGACACTTCGCATCATGACTTACAACATCCACAGTTGTATCGGAATGGATGGCAAGATTTCGCCCCAACGGATTGCGCGGGTCATCGCCCAACATGCCCCGGACATCGTTGCCCTGCAGGAACTGGACGTGGGCCAAACCCGGAGCAACGGTGTCGACCAGGCGCATGTCATCGCCCAATTGCTTGATATGAAAGTCCATTTTCTTCCAACGATGCATTTGGAAAAGGGACAATACGGCAACGCCATCCTGACCCGTTATCCCATGCGCCTGGTCAGGGCCGAAAAGTTGCCGGGATTGCCCGGCAAGGCGCATCTGGAACCCCGGGGCGCGATCTGGGTCGCCATCAAAGTCAACGGAACCGAGTTTCAGATTATCAACACGCATCTGGGGCTGAGACCAAAGGAACGTGAGGTTCAGGCGGAGGCACTGATAAAAAAAGACTGGTTGTCCCATCCGGATTGTCGCGGACCGGTCATTTTGTGTGGTGACTTTAATGCCCTTCCGTATTCGCTGGTATGGCGACGGTTTCGGCACCGCCTCCCCGACGCCCAGTTGACCCTAAACAACCATCGCCCCAAAAAGACATTATTCGGACGTTATCCCTTGGCCCGCATCGACCATGTTTTTGTGAATCCCGGCCTTGATGTGGCAGGCATTGAGGTACCGAGCACGGCACTGACACGGGTTGCTTCCGACCACCTGCCACTGATCGTGGATGTTTATATTCCCCGCCAGTGATTTGATTTCAAAATTTAGAAAAATATAGAAAAAACGATGTTTAATTTTTTCTATATTTAACGACACGACAAAATAAACGCAGACCCGAAACAATATATACTGCTGTATTTATATGATTAAAATTTTATACATTAATCGGCATGCTTTATGCAATACTACAGACTAAACCATTAATGATGGTCTCATTCATCGGTTACACTTATAAATGATAATATAATAACACAAAAAGAGGAGATAGACATGCAACATACCGTTCAAAATCTAAAAAAAGATGAGTCAATCCGTCAGATATATACCCCGATTAAAACGACTTTGTATGATCTGGTCGAAGCGGTTAGTGGAACTGTCAACCCTGAAAACAACCAACTGGTAAGTAAAATCGTATTGGATCTGCTGAACACCGGCAGATCCAATGTCCGAATTCAATAAAAATTATTGTCTCAGAATATAATGATGACCGTTTTTATTTAAGAAAATTAATTAATTGAATAATTTTTATAACCCGGGAACAGCCGGAAATTTTTCAGGAGGATAGTAAAATGCCCAGAGGAAATAAAACAGGGCCACAAGGCCAAGGCTCACGCTCAGGCCAAGGCCAAGGCTCAGGCCAAGGCCAAGGTTCAGGCAGAGGTATGGGACCCCGCAGTGGAAATCGCGGGCGAGGCGGCGGTTATAGCGCCGGCCCGGGAGGAGACTGTGTTTGTCCAAACTGTGGAGAAAGAATCCCTCATCAATTAGGAACGCCCTGTTTTGAGCAGAAGTGCCCGAAATGCGGAGCTGCCATGACACGATGATAGAGATTGACGTTTGAAATTTTGTGATTTCGCTATGAAATAGAATGAAAGAATTCAAAAGGAAGATACAGGTATGAATATTAAAGAAGATGATATCTTGGTGCCATTGGATGTTCCAAAAGCAGCAAGAGAAAATTACATTAAAAATTATCTGGCGATTACCAGAAGTAGCGGGCGATTGATGCTGTTTGCAGGCGATCAAAAAGTTGAGCACTTAAATAACGATTTCTATGGCGACGAAATTCACATAGACGATGGAGACCCGGAACATCTCTTCAAGATTGCAAGCCAGGCAAAAATAGGTGTTTTTGCCACCCAGCTTGGATTAATTGCCAGATACGGTAATTCTTATGCGGATGTTCCTTATCTGGTAAAGCTGAATTCCAAAACAAATCTTGTCAAAACGTCGCAGTCCGACCCTTTCAGCAATCAGTGGCTGAATGTTGAACAGGTAGTGAACTTTCGTGACAACAGCGGGTTAAATATCCTGGCAGTGGGCTATACGGTCTACTTGGGAAGTGATTATGAGCCCGGGATGCTGCATCAGGCAGCACAAATAGTCTCCAATGCGCACCAACATGGGTTGATATCCGTATTATGGATCTATCCCCGTGGTAAGGCGGTGTCCAATGAGACAGATCCTCATCTGATTGCCGGCGCCACCGGCGTTGCCGCATGCCTTGGCAGCGATTTTGTTAAGGTGAATTACCCCAAAAAGGAAGGCTTTGAATCAAAAGAGATATTCAAAGAAGCTGTTATGGCGGCAGGTCGAACAAAGGTGGTTTGCGCCGGCGGTTCAAGCGACGATGTAAAAATCTTTATAGAAAGACTTCATGACCAGATTCATGTGAGCGGGGCTTCAGGAAATGCAACCGGCAGAAATGTTCATCAAAAGTCCCTTAAAGAGGCCATCAGGATGTGCAATGCCATTTATGCTATTACTGTGGATGGGGAAACAGTGAATGAAGCGATGAAAATATATATGAAGGAGCTTTAAATGTCTAAAAAATGGATTTACCTCTTTAATGAAGTTAATCAGGCTGAGACTTATAAGGGGAATGATTGGGAAAAAGTTCGCGGCCTGCTGGGCGGCAAAGGTGCCAACCTGGCTGAAATGACCCGTATGGACATACCGGTACCGCACGGATTCACGGTTACTACCGAGGCGTGCAATGCTTATCTTGATTCCGGAGGATCATTTCCAAAGGGAATGTGGGAACAGGTTCAGGAGGCAGTAGTTGCTATCCAGGCGATGAGTGATAAAAAATTCGGGGACACAAAAAGGCCCCTCCTGCTTTCATGCCGTTCAGGTGCCAAGTTTTCCATGCCCGGAATGATGGACACTGTGCTCAATATCGGCCTGAACGACGAAACGGCGCATGCAATGATAGAACTGACCGGTGACGCTCGCTTTGTATTTGATGCCTATCGCCGACTTATCCAGATGTTCGGCAGTGTCGTGATGGGGGTGCCCGATGAGATATTTGAAGAAAAAATCACTCAATTACGTGCTAAAACAGGCGCCAAAACCGATACCGAGTTGACCGCCGATAACTTGAAAGTGCTAACAGAGGAGTTTAAGAAGATCTACAGGCAGCAGACGCATCACGCATTTCCAACCGATCCGTATCAACAACTCAAACTTGCCGTGGCGGCTGTTTTCAAAAGCTGGAACGGAAAACGAGCCATTGATTATCGAAACGCGGCCGGTATTTCGCATGATATGGGCACAGCGGTCAGTATCATGGCAATGGTTTTCGGGAATATGGGAAATGACAGTGCTACCGGTGTTGCCATGACGCGAGACGGCGCCACCGGTGAAAAGAAAATCGAAGGCGATTATCTGACAAATGCCCAGGGTGAAGATGTTGTTGCCGGGATCCGTCTGACAAAGGACATTCCACAATTAAAAACTGAAATGCCCGAGGTCTATGATAAACTCGAACAGATTGCCCGTAAGCTTGAAGAGCATTTTAGCGAGATGCAGGATATTGAGTTTACCGTAGAAAAGGGAAAACTCTGGCTATTACAAACCCGGGATGGAAAGCGAACAGCTCAAGCCAGTGTGAGAATAGCCGTGGAAATGGTTGAAGAGGGCATGATCACAAAAGAGGATGCGGTTTTGCGCGTTACACCCGATCAGGTGGATTTCTTTTTACATCCACAATTTGACATTAAGGAAAAAACATCAGCCATGGCGGCGGGAAATTTATTAGCCACCGGGCTGAATGTATCACCCGGTGCTGCAGTGGGAATCGTTGCCTTTGATGCTGACTTAGCTGAAACATGGGCCAGGGAAAAAAATAAGGACGTCATTATGGTGCGTCCTGAAACTAAACCGGATGATGTGCACGGTATGCTCGCAGCCCGGGGAATTTTGACCAGTCGAGGCGGACGTACCAGTCATGCGGCGCTGATTGCCCGACAGTTCGGCAAGCCGGCAGTAGTCGGCGTATCGAAGTTAAAGATCGATATTAACAATCGCCATATGAAAATTAACGATGTCACCATTAAAGAAGGTGATTGGATATCCATCGACGGGACGACCGGAGAAGTATACAGCGGAAAAATTAAAACAAAGGTGCCCGACATTATGGATCCCCTGCTGATTAAGCTGCTTTCCTGGGCCGACAAATTTCGACGTCTCGGTGTCCGGGCCAATGCCGACAATCCTGACGATGCAAAAATAGCGAGGGCTTATGGCGCCGAGGGAATCGGGTTATGCCGCACGGAACATATGTTTTTTGAACCCCGACGGCTGCCTTATCTGCAAAAAATGATCATGAGCGACCTGCCGATTGAGCGGCGTGAAGCCCTGGATGTCTTACTGCCGTTTCAAAGAGATGATTTTGCCGGTCTTTTCCGGGTAATGGATGGACTCCCGGTAATCACCCGGCTGATTGATCCGCCGCTGCATGAATTTTTACCCGATCATATGGCGTTAAACCATGATCTCACCGATCTTAAAATTCGTCTCAAGCATGCGGATACCCTTGAGAAAATCGATACACTGTTGCAGCAAATTCAAGAAAAAGCACAGGTTTTAAAAAGAGTTGAAAGCATACAAGAGAGTAATCCTATGCTGGGTTTGCGTGGCGTACGCCTGGGAATTCAGTTTCCGGAACTGACCACCATGCAGGTGCGCGCCATCTTTGAAGCAGCATGTATGGTTACAAAAGAAGGTATTGATGTACACCCTGAAATAATGATCCCGCTGACCAGCCATGTTAATGAATTAAAAGTCCAGCGCGAAATTCTGGAAGTCGAAGCCAAAAAAGTGATGCACGAACAAGGCACTGAAATTGACTACAAGTTTGGTACCATGATTGAGATACCCCGGGCCGCGCTGACAGCCCATCAACTTGTCGAACATGCGGAATTCTTTTCTTTCGGCACCAATGATTTAACCCAGACAACCTTTGGCATATCCAGAGATGATGCGGAAGCCGGTTTTTTAATAAAATATATGCAAACGGGCATTTTACCGGAAAACCCCTTTACCACTCTCGACCGGGATGGTGTTGGCCAATTGATGGCTCTTTGCGTAAAAAAAGCCCGATCCATTAACCCTGACCTGGTATGCGGAATCTGCGGAGAGCACGCCGGTGATCCCAAATCAATTTCACTTTGCCATGAGATCGGTTTAACTTATGTGTCGTGCTCCCCTTATCGATTACCTGTAGCTCGTCTAGCCGCCGCCCATGCAGCACTGCTTGATAAAAAACAGGAAGATA
>Ga0307991_1001950_pt1 | contig 14186 bp, 13 predicted proteins | sample EllFjometagen131_FD_203146 | JGI IMG/M metagenome (GOLD analysis project Ga0307991, IMG submission 203146) | Marine microbial communities from Ellis Fjord, Antarctic Ocean - #131 | ecosystem: Environmental > Aquatic > Marine > Unclassified | place: Southern Ocean | collected 2014-10-08
CAATTTGAAACAATTGATCAATTATTTTCTTTTACCGTGGTAATGAATCCCCATGAAAAGCGTTTTATTTGTTCAATCATTTACAAACGTTTGAAGAGTATACAGATTGCGTATAATGATGACAAGATTTAAATACATAATAAAAGCTGGAAGCCACTAACATCTGATCACTTCCTGCCAAAAAATCTGTTGATTTTGTACGTCTTGTTTTGACAAGATGGTTCTGTCAATGAGTATAATCTTATAATTATTTCCGGCTTGGCCGGGTGAGGGGAAAAACATGAGAGTGACTGTTTTGTGTGAAAATACAATTGGCACCCCGATGCCAAAGGGACTTGTGGGCGAGCATGGGCTTTCATTTTTAATCGAAGATAAAGATACCGTACTTTATGATACCGGCCAGGGTGTGGGCATCATCAATAATATGGGCCTGTTGGGAAAAAATGTAGATACGATCGATAAAATTATTATCAGCCACGGGCATTATGATCATACCGGCGGCCTGCTGCCGGTTTTAAAACAAAGAAAATCCGATGTACCGGTATATCTTCACTCGGATGCTTTTAAAAATAAAATCGCGTACGTTGAAACACCGGACGGCAATTTTGAAATTCCCATTGGATTTCAAAACAGCAAAAAAGACTATGAAGAATCCGGTGCTGAGTTTCGCTTTGTGGACCATTTTACCCAGATAACCGATCGGGTTTTTGCTATCGCAGACGTTGAGAGGCCCGTTGGGTGGAAAACCTGGGATGTGCGGTTAAAATGCAAGGATGGCGAAAATATTATTGATGATCCGTTTAATGATGATTTAAGCCTGCTGCTGGAAACCGATTCCGGCCCGGTGGTGCTTTTGGGATGCGCCCATGCCGGTGTTGTGGAAATTTTAGATGACTTGAGCAGCAAAACTGGACACCAACAATTTCATGCTGTCATCGGCGGCACCCATTTAGGGAGCGCGCCTGAAACTTATATCAACAAGGCCGTGGAAACATTTAAAAAATATAATGTCAAAGTTGTTGGCACATCCCATTGCACCGGTTTTCATGCTGCTGCCATCATCAGGTCGCATTTTAAAAATGAATTTGCGGTCGCAAGTGTCGGCAGTTCCTTTGATTTTTAATTCAATAAATCCGCTTCTGGACCCACTGGTTCAGCTGGCCATGCAATCAGGGGCGAGTAAAGCCGCGATAATATCGACAGATGACATTTCTACAGAAGAAAGACTGGCAACTCTTTGCAAAGAGCCCCAATGCAAAAACTACGGCCTGTCGCTTAGTTGTCCGCCCCATGTCTCAGGACCCGCCGGACTCAGAAAATTTTTAAACAATAAAACGCACGCAATTGTCATAAGAATTGATCTTCTTTCATCGATTTTGTTTTCCGAACAACGCCGGGAAGTGATGCAACTGCTTCATGAAATTGTTGCCGGTGTGGAACAGTCTGCTGTGAGTATGGGATATAAAAACTCACAAGCCTTTGCCGGTAGTTCGTGTAAAGAGATTTTTTGTTATGAGCATGCCGCCTGCCAAATAATTTCGAATAATGGCAAATGCCGGTATCCCCAATCCGCCCGGCCATCCATGTCGGGTTACGGCATCAATGTTTCAAAGCTGATGGCAGCCGCCGGATGGTCTGTGGAAATGAACATACAAAAAGATAAAACAGATGAAGAATCAATGTCCTGGGTTGCCGGGTTGGTTATCATCGGCTAAAAAATAAAATAGCGTATTTGATAAAATTATATTATGAATAATCTTGTCTGAAATTTACCGTCTTTCACTTTATTTAGTTTTCAAATAAAGGAGAACAATCATGAGCAGCAAACCGATCATGGGATTTCCGGCAACATCACAGGACGATTACCAACTGAACGTCACCAACATTTTACGTCATGCGGCAAAGAGCTTCGGCAGGCAGGAAGTTGTTTCCATCCAGCTTGACGGCAGCAAACGCCGTTTCACGTATAAAGACGTCTATGCCCGGGTCAAACGGCTTGGCAACGCGCTCACCGGCATCGGCGCTCAGGTAGGCGACCGGATCGGCGTGCTGGACTGGAATTCACATCGCCACCTGGAGGCATATTACGGCATTCCGGGTATCGGATCAGTTTTGCTACTGCTGAACATCCGTCTGTCTCCCCCGGACCTCGGATATGTGGTCAATCACGCGGAAGCAAAATATATTCTGGTGGATGAAACATTAATTCCCATTGCCGAAGCAATTGCCGGCCAATGTGACACGGTAAAAAGATATATCATCCTGACCGACAAGGACCTTTCCGAAATCAAGACTTCGCTGTCACCGGTGTACAGTTACGAAAAACTTCTGCAAGCGGCTGATGAGGACATCAAATGGCCGGTGATGGATGAAAAATCCGCTTATGGCGCATGTTATACCACCGGGACCACCGGACGCCCCAAAGGCGTTTATTATTCTCACCGGAATGTTTATCTGCATGCCATGACCATCGGAACCAATGCAGAAATGAGCAACAAGGACTGCTTTTACCAGTTGGTCCCCATGTTTCATGCCCTTGGCTGGGGGATGCCCCAGGCTGCATTTCTGATCGGCACCAAATATGTGCTTCCCGGCATGTACAATATTGCCGATCTGGGCTCCCTGGCAGAGCCGCTGGTCAGCGAAGGCGTGACGGTCACTGCCGGGGCACCGGCATTATTTATGCCCATGCTGGAATACATCCGAAATCTTGACAAAAAACCCGATTTGACAGGCGCCCGCTTCCTTTCCGGGGCGTCCGAGCCATCCCTGTCCCTGATGAACGACTTTTACGAATTAACGGGTGCAGAGATTGTTCATGCCTATGGTGCCACTGAAACAACACCCCTGGTAACAATCAACAAATTAAAACCCTGGCTGGAAAAAGAACTGTCTGATGCGGAGAAGTGGGACTTGAAACGCAAACAGGGGTATCCGGTCGTGGGCCTAGATGTCAAAATTGTGGACCATAAGGACAAAGCGCTTCCCATGGACGGAAAATCACCCGGAGAGATTTTGATTCGGGGCCCCTGGATCACTGCATCATATTATAATTCCCCGGGGTCTGAAACCCAGTTTACCGAAGACGGCTTTTGGCGAAGCGGAGATGCGGGCACAATGGACGCTGAAGGCTACATCAAAATTACGGATCGGGTCAAAGATTTGATCAAAAGCGGGGGGGAATGGATTTCTTCCGTGGACATGGAAAATGAGACCATGGCGCATCCGGCGGTTCTTGAAGCTGCCGTCACGGGTGTCGCGCATCCCAAATGGGAGGAACGCCCGGTAGTGCTTGTCGTGCCGCGTGAAGAGTATAAAAACAATATCAGTAGGGATGATATTATCAACCACCTGGCAAAAAAATTTGCCAAATGGCAACTTCCGGAGGCAGTTGTGTTTGTAGATGCCATTCCAAAGACCAGTGTGGGGAAATTTGACAAAAAAATGATCCGGGAGCAGTACAAGGACATTTATCAAACCTGATTTACTGACATCCAACGAGCAGGAGACCTGTAATGACCCAAAAAGGATTTTATAATTTCCGGTTTTTTGACGGCATTGCCGATAAACTTCAGTCCAACCGCGTTATACGATTCAAGGGGGAGCGGATTGCCGGAATTGATGACCTGGCAGCTAAGAAATCGTTTCCTGATTATGAATGGATCGACCTTAACGGTTTGACCGTCCTGCCCGGTTTGATTGATGCCCATATCCATATATCCGTGCCGTTTGTCTTTAAAGTCACCCCCCGTGCCATGTTGCAGATGAATGCCCAGCAGGCAAAAAACTTTTATAGCTGTATCAAATATGGCGTGACAACGGTCAGGGACGTAGGGGCATTTCCAAAAAAAATCATCAAATGGCGTGATCAGATTAACAGCGGAAAAGTTACGGGACCGCGGATTCTGACCACAACGTCCTTTATTACCAGTCATGACGGTGTGCCTGAAATGGCGCCTACATTGAACTTTTTTGAATCAATAATCGCCGGCGGACAATTTGTAGAACGGTTAAATGATCCGGAAAAGGCAGCCATTGTAGCCAACCGTTTAATTGATCAGGGGGCGGACTGGATCAAAACCCAGTATTCCAAAGAATCTTTTCTGTTTCACGGCAAATTGTCTAATCTTTCAGATGAATGTTTCAAATCGCTTCGCCGAACGGCAAATCAACGGGGCGTTGGCATGGCAATGCATCACATGGAGCGGGCCGGGTTTAAAAAAGGCGTCCAAATCAAGGTGAACACCATGGAACATTGCGCAGCGGATTTATTAAAACGCGAAGATGTGGACAAATTCGTGCAGCAAAATATGGGCATTGTTCCAACCGTCAAAGTCATGGGAGATAATTTTGAAATTGACGAACTGCTGAACTGGCTGTATACAGACGGAAATTCAGATTTTATGCCGGAACCCATGCGCCAGACTGTTAACGAAATCCTCAAATTGCAGCAAACCCCTTATCCGCCGGATGACTACATGAAAAAATTTTACCCGGACATTGACTTCTTTAAACGTGGTTATCCGAATGTCCTGAAAAACGTGGAAATGATCCGGCAGGCTGGCGGAAAAATCGGCGTGGGAACAGACACATGCGGCACCGGGCTTAGTTTTTTTGGTTTTTATTACAAAGAGCTTGAACATTTAACCCATGCGGGTTTTACAAACAGCGAGGCATTAAAAGCAGCAACGTCTGTGAACGCCCAAATAATCGGAATGGCCGATCATTTGGGGACAATCCAGGAAGGCAAATATGCTGATTTTACAATCATTGATGGAAACCCCCTGTCTGATATTAAGGCCCTGAAAAATATTAAAGCCGTTGTCAAAGGAGGAAAAACGCTCATTAATAACGATATGACGATTCAGTAATTTAAGGCATAACGGGATCACAGTACTTCAAGTGCTCGGCAACAAAACAGATGTAGTGCCCTGTGAATGCTTACCAATAATTTAAAATATCAAAAGGATCTCAATTCCCCGATGATGCACGGAATTATTTATGGAATTTCAATCGCCTTTATCCTCTATTTTGCCACACTTGCCATCCGGCAAAAAAATCTCTCCGCCATGTGGTTTTCATTTTATCTTGTCTGTCTTTGCCTGCTAATGAGCGTATGCCAGGGACATCACCAGCAATTCATAAAACCGGCATTCGTAAACTTAAACCACTCTCTTTTCATCACAATGATCGGCGTGTTCTGTTTTACCAGTGCCAAATTTTTACGGACATTTTTAAATATCCGCTTTTATGCAGGAGAAATTGACAGTATCATCCACATCGTGCAGTGGATGGGAATCGGCTTTATTCCATTAAACCTGTATCCGAATCCGTTTACCTCGTTTTTTAACATTATGCTGATCGGGGCCGGGCCTGTTCTTTTAACCGGGGTGTCTGTTTTCCTCCGGATAAAGGGTATTGCCTATGCCGGATTTTTCACTGCCGGATGGATCGCCGGGCTTGTTACTTTTGGGATTAATCTGCTCAGTATTTCAGGGGCACCGCCGTTGATGCCCGGCGGACAATACCTGTTTCCAGGTGCAATGATTTCTGCCATCATATTCTTTACGATTGCCATAATGAAACAAAGCCCTGAGGCCCGTGAATATATATATAAGGACCATCTGACTGGTTTAGCCAACCGTCGTCTCTTTGACCAGGTCTTAACAAATGAATGGAACCGAAACCTGAGGGCCCAAAAGCCGCTTTCCGTTATTATCGGAGGCATTGATAATTTTAAGGCATTCACGAATACCTATGGTCATACCTGGGGCGATGAATGTCTTAAAACAGTTTCCCGGATATTTGATAAATCTCATCGGCGGGCTGGCGACTTCGCTGCCCGATATAAAGACGAGACGTTTATTGCAATTCTGCCGAACACACTGGCATCGGAAGCATCCTTTCTTGCCGAAAAAATACGTGAAACGATTGAATCCTTGGCAATAAAGCATGAACATGCCAGTACCGGTAAAGCCTTAACCATGAGTCTTGGAACAGGTACAATGGTTCCAAGTGCTGAAAAAATACCGGCAGATATCATCCTTCTGGCAAAAGATGCCCTTTTACAGGTCAAAAACAAAGGGCAAAACCAGGTAGTTTCACTGAATCAGGTTCTTGCTAATGAATGAAAATGAAAAAATTTTTCTATCACCAAAACAAGTACTAAATGCCATTCGTATCGACTTTAAGCAATATGACTCACAATTTGATCTTTTCCAGGAACTGTGTCCGATAATCACAGATAACCGGAATATTGTGATAAAGGACGGCAAAAATGCCTGTATGTTAATCACACGGGGACGAAAAAGCGAAGTGCGGCGCATGAATGTTCATGATCTTGGTGATTATCTGTTCACCACTTTAAATGAAAAAACATACCCATTATCTATTATAGCAGATATCTGCAGCAAGGCATTTCAGATAAAAACCGTTGTCGGACAAAAGGATAAAGATGGAAGCAAGGGCATCTGGATTGAAACCGAAATGGCACACTTTAAATGCCGTCAATGCGGAAACTGCTGCCGAAAGCTGGAATACCGAAATGACTGCACGGAAGAGGATTATCGGCGATGGGAGGCCCTTGGCCGAAAAGATATCATAGAAAAGGTAATGATCATTCAATCCGGCACCAGAATGCCTGTCTACAAAATCTGGAAGGAACCTGGCACCAGCCGGTTATATCCGGAATGCCCCTGGCTAATACCTTCTGTTTCCAAAGGCCGCTATGAGTGCCAAATTCAGGATGTCAAGCCGGAGTGCTGCCGACAGTATCCGCTGACCCGAAAACATGCAGTCATGACAGGATGCAAGGGTGTATTTGAGGCATGTTGAAATAACAATTACGCTATCATGAATCTATTGCTTAAAAGGGGTGTACGATTTTGATCGAAAATGATTTATTAAAGCAAAAAATTTTGGAATTGATTTTTAATTCAAACAAAAAACTGACCCCGTCCTCAATCAACAACATTCTATTTTCAGAATTAAACATAAAAAGAAAAGAAATCAGAAAAGCGATTAATGAACTGATATCTGAAAGAGAACTCGACTATACGTATATATTTGGTAACTCCTATGTTGAAAAATCATTCAATCGACCGGTGAGAATCTCATCATCAGTCATCATTAAGCCTTATAATATAACTTATACCCCGGACGATACGGATATTGTCATCGATATTTTCCCGGGCGTTTCATTCGGATCCGGAGAGCATCCCACCACACGCCTGGCGGTTCAGGGAATTGAATATGCGTTGAAAGACCAGAAACTGATCCGGAACTTCCATCATTCATCGGTTCTGGATATTGGTACCGGGTCGGGCATTTTGGCCATTGCAGCCTTAAAATTCGGCATTGAAACCGGCATCGGGGCGGACACAGACAATTGTTCAATCAGCGAGGCCAAAAAAAACGCACACCTCAACGGTTTAAAAAACAGACTCCGGATTTTAAATGCATCAGAAACAATAGATAAAACATTTTCATTGATCACAGCAAACCTGAGGCTTCCGGACATCATGAATTTATTTCCGGTTATTTCAAAAAATTCCAAACCTGGCGCACCTGTCATATTATCCGGCATCCGCCCGGAAGAGAGCGATGCCGTCACTGACCGATATACGAAAAAAAATTTTAAATGTCTGTTAACATCTGAAGAAAAAAACTGGTCATGCATGATATTGCAAAAAAATATTTGATACAAATCTTCTTTTCAAACCCAAATCCAGAAAGTGTATTCGATGAAAATAGTACTGACAAATGATGACGGGTATAACGAACCAGGCCTGGCTGCCTTATACCGTGGGGTTTTATCAATGGGAGAAATTATTATTGTGGCCCCCCGTGATCCACAATCCTGTGCCGGGCACCGGGTGACATTGAGAGACCCTTTGCATGTTGAACAGGTATCAGGCTTTAAATACATTGTGGATGGAGCGCCGGCAGACTGCACGCGACTGGCCTTAAAACAATTTTCGCCTTCTGCGGACTGGTTGATTGCCGGAATAAATCCCGGGGCCAATCTTGGAACCGATGTCTATCAGTCCGGTACGGTTGCAGCTGCACGGGAAGCTGCCATTTCAGGGTGTAAAGCAATTGCCGTATCACAGTATATTTCCCCTGATCAAAAAATCAATTGGGAAGTGACAGGCCAGCACGTGGCAAAAATACTTTCCAGTGTGATGAAAAAAACACTGAATCATGGGCAGTTCTGGAATATCAATATGCCCCACCCTGTCACGGCCTCATCGGTCCTTGAATATCAATTTTGTGGACTGGATAAAAATCCGCATGAATATACATTTCAACAGAATTCAGATCAATATCAGTATACAGGTATTATTCATAATCGTCCGCGTACAACCGGAAAGGATGTTGATGTCTGTTTTGGCGGCAAAATTTCCATTACACGTCTTGATATATAATTTATCAAAAGGTTGACCTGATATTCCGTTCCTGCCTAATCAAACCAGAATTTCAAGTTACCCCGGAAAGCGCTGAATTAAAACTTTTTGAAGAAAAAAAATTCCCTGGGATGAGATCGTCTTTAAGGTGATCGAAAAAACTTTAAAGCAGTATTTCCAGGACCTGTTGACAGGTACATTCCCTTTCCAGATTCAACAAATTGAAAAACATTAACTAAACCATCCGCCTACTTTTTAGAGCGGCAAAAACAAATAGGGATTTATTGATGTATTTAATCTGGGAATATGGCGTGTACACAAATGAGGGAATCGGAAACCTGTTTCATGTCACTTGTTCATCCGTCAGCAAAAATATTTTGTCTTTAAGTGCAAAATTGATAAAAAAGAATGCTTGGAAAAAATTGTACAATAAGATTAAATCACAAATCAAGATGTGACACCCTCATTGCCATCGTTGTTACGATAGACTCATTGCTGTTACTGCGAACGGTCAAGTCTGCTCTTGACTCATTTCAATTTTCTTAAAGAGTCAAGAGCAGACTTGACCCCTTTTTTTGCACCTCACATTGAACGTCAATGCTTTGCTGCGAGGAACCCGAGTCCGTCAACAGCCCTTATAGGTTAGGTGTTCCTTTTCATTTTCGTCCGCTCTAATAATTTCATGGTATTTAATTGGCCAATCTACACCCATTTCATTATTTAAAAGTTGGCATAGAATGTTCCAATCTAATAATTCAATATTAGGATTTTTATCTGCAAATTTTTTAGCGCTATGTGTAAAGTTGCTTGAACATACTAAAACACCTTTTGTTGCTTTCTCACTGTTAACAACACCAAGAAGATTTCTCAAAAATTCTACACCAATATCTTTATTATATCTTTTACATTGAATAAATATCTTTTCTTTCTTACCAGGTTTATCCGAATGAGCGACTATATCAATCCCATCATCGTAACTATCCTTTGTTAATTTTGCATCATATCCAAGATTTTCATATAAGGCCTTTACTATTTTTTCGAATTCCTTAGGTTTCATATTTAATAACGTCTCTCTGGGATGTTCCTTGGAGAAGTATCTTGCTCGCAAGATTTCAATTGAATCACATAATCCAGATATTCTGAAATCGGGTAAGAAGCCAATATGCGCAGTTAAATATGAATCAACGACTGATATAGCTTCTCGAACTTCTTCTGGCAGTAAATCTAAAATCCATGTTATACCTTCCCATGGATTTTTATTAATGAGAATCCTTCTTGTAAACTCATGTTTTCTAATTCTTTCAATCAATTCCCTTTTAGGTAGATTAATTAAATATTTCCTCTGAAAATCATCAGTTAAAAAAGATGTATTAGGTATAAGAAAGCGTCTTAATAAGTATCTAAAATCAGCATCATCAACTAAATGCACGTTTGCTAAATATTCGTCTCTTAAAGCATCATTCGGGAAACAACAAGAGGGAGGAAAAATATTGTCAAATTTCTCTTTTTTTATAATTGATAGCCAATCAATTAATCCGTAATTGCTTACATCTATCATCTGGTATCCCTAAATACACATAACACCAAAATCACCGGCTCGACTGGTGCATTTTTGTTGTTGAAATCAGAGTTGATTTTTAAAGTGCTGTTTTTGGGGCCCAAAACGTTAACATAAGCCAATTTTCAGAGTATTTTTCGATACTTTATCTAATATTATGGGCCTATTAACTTGCTCCGACAAGAATATGAATATGGAAGAATACATGGCAGCTTAAAAATATCGGTCATGATTATTTTTTTTGGAATTTGGTGTTGTCATATGGTCCGAGAAATTTATTTCCGTTAAAATGAATCATATGTTCTGGACGATCCGAAATCCAGACTTCCGTCTCCCATGCAATGTCTGCAACAAATTTGCGAAAAGTTGCCTTATCTAAAAACGCGGTAACGTATATCCTGTCTGCCGTACATTTTTGAGTAAGTTTTTCCAATTCCAGCAGTCGGGTTGGAGATACCGGCCCTGAACTATGGACAGCTTCGATTAGGAATAGCCAATTTCTGTTTTTATTGTATGCAACAACATCTGGAAGCTCACCTCGCTTCAATTCGAAAAAAGCAAGAGCCTCAAGGGCAGGTCTATTAATATGAAGAAATTTGTCAGAAGTGTCTCCGACATATAAAACTTCTGCACCAGATCCAAACAAAGGTAAAAAATTTTCAATTATTTCTTTTTGTAATTCGTTATGCTTTCCTGGTGAAAACTTCAGCTCAGTTCCAGATGGCAGCTTTACATCGACTCTTTCCAGGTTTCTTTTTTGACTCAACACTTCCTTTAGTGTTTTTTTACCGGCTAAAAGCTTCCTCACATTTGCCGACCACCCATCAGAACCATATGACCTGATTGCTTTCCCATACTCAGGAGACAAACAATAACCTCTGGTTGGATCATTTCTTGCCGCACTGGGATTTGTATTGCTGACAAGCCCATCAAGAACCATCATCTTTAGGTCTTTTCTTCGAATATCGTCATATGAGCCTGAGCTGATATTCTCTTCAAGATGCTCATTCATATACACAATAATATCTCTTGATTTGAGAGAAATGCCATGACTTCTATCTTTTGCTTTGTTCCAGCTTCGTGATTTGCTTATCTGTGCCACTGAAATAAAAACAAGTGCCATCTTTTCAAGGCCTCTGGGTTTTTTCTCATCAAGGGGAATTCCCATGCTGTGAATGATATCAAGAGCTTGATTTATAAGTTTCTGAAGTTTTTTAGACTTTTTATTGAATGTCTTGCACTTGCTTTCTGGCGTAAGGAAATTTTTCATATTATTAAAATAAACTCATCTGTTGGGGAGCTCTGAACCTCATTCCATCCATTTCATTTGCATCATACCGAAGATCTGATTCCAAATATTCCTTTACAGAAAGAGCGAGCTTATATGCAAAGAGCGGAGGCACTGCATTTCCAATCTGATAGAATTGACTGCTTAAAGTCCCTTCAAATTCAAACCAATCAGGAAAACTCTGGAGTCTTGCAGCTTCTCTGACCGTTAGCATTCTTCTTTTTCCATCTTCAAGTCTTATTCTATGCATGTCTCCCGTTGCTCCAGCCAGGTTTCTGCAAGTCAATGTTCGAGAAGGCCGGTCTAAATGTAAATCCCTTGGGTTAATGCACTGTGAGGCTTTTTCATATTTTTTTATATAAACATCCATATTAGGTGTAACCCATCTGACATCTTCAGGTATCTGAGTGGCAAGCTCTTGGAGCGCCTCTCCGGCAGTAACATCTTCAATTTCCTCTTCCGGGAACTCAAAGGAACCTTTATGGCCTACAACTATAACTCTTTCTCTATTTTGTGGGACACCGTATCTTTTCGCATTTAACAACTTTGAGTCAACAATATAGTCAAAACTTTCCAACCGTTCTTTGATTTCTTCAAAATACCATTTGTTTCGGTAAAGCAATCCCCTGACATTTTCAAACATCCAAATATCAGGGTTGATTTTTTCAACAGCTGATATAAACGCTGGAAAACCATCTCGAGAATCTTTAAGACCGTTTTGTTTCCCGCCAACACTGAACGGTTGACAAGGAGGCCCTCCAATAATTACATCGGCGTCAGGAACTTCTGTGTCTTGGGTTAAATTTGCGGTTATGCATTCCCCGTTAAGATTATTCGAATATGTTGCACAATAATCTTCTTTAATTTCATAACCAACCGTTCTAAAACCGCAAGCTTCGAAACCTAAACCCAGCCCGCCACAACCTGCAAACAAATCAAGAACAGTAAGGCTCTTGCTGTTCCCTCGGGGAACAAGCAATTCATTTATATGATCAACATATTTCTTTTCTTTTATTTTACATACTTTCAATGGCTGAAATTTCCCTCGGCTCACAATCATTTTTTTTAAAATTATGAATTCTTCATATAATCTATATTGCCAGTTATTGCTATCCATATCAACCGAACATAAAAATTATTTTCTTGGAATTTTTCTATAAATGCATCTCTGGTCAACTCAATGAAATTAAAAAAAAGAACGCTGCATTCAGCGGCTTGTCCGTCAGCATGTTTTTGTTAGAATATGTATTACCTTTGGAATTCCACCAAGACTGAAATAGATAGAGGAGGCTGGACTCATTCTGGGATACCCGATGATGTGTTTAAGCATCTGAACTGGTTTTGCTGATGTCGCAAGCCTTGTCATGAGTTTGTCACAAGTTTATGTCATAAGATGTCGCAAGTTCAAACTTTTAAAAGGTAGACCAACTGATTTGTTGCACCTTCAGCAGTAAAAAGTTCTTTTTCTATCATTATCTTAAGATCACGTTGCAAACTGCGACGATTGACCTCTGGGCACAGTATCTCATAATCCTGGATGGTAAATCTGTCGTACTGGAGGATGTATTCAATTGCTTTTGTTTGTCTTTCATTCAGGTTGTGCTTCTGTGTTAAAACATCCCGTCGAATCACCTGCTCGCCACGCTCTTTGACCTCAATCATCTGGGTTTCCAAGCCGGTGATAAAATAATCCAGCCATCCGGTCATATCCATATTGTTTTCACGAACGCTTTGAATTTTTCTATAGAAAGTGGGCCTGTCACGATCATAATATTCACTGATGGTGAACAGGCGTTTGAAATCATATCCTGCCTTGTAAAGACAGAGGGTTGACAATAACCTTGAAGTTCGCCCGTTACCGTCAAGGAACGGATGGATATGGACCAGTTGGAACTGAGCAATCCCACTGATTAAAACCGGGTGAATCTCAAGATCCAAATTAAGCCATTTTACCATTTGGGACATCATGACAGGTATTTCAACAGCAGATGGAGGGGTATAAATCACCTCTCCTGTTTTAGAATTTGCCACATAATTTTGTATCCGCCGATAGGCACCTGGATTAGCTTTTCCCCCTCGAACGCCTTGCACCAGTTTTCGATGGATTTCACGAATCATTCCTTCGGTAATCGGATCGCCACTATCCAGGCATTCAAATACAAATTCAAAGGCAGTCCTATAATTTAACAATTCTCGTGTATCATCCGGGTCGGCCTCAGGTACGGCTTCCCCTTTCCATAAACGTTGCGCCTGATCCAGTGTCAGTCTGGTACCTTCAATATGGGTGGTATGATGCGCTTCTTTCATAAGCGCTTGATTCCCCATATCACGGACCCAATCATCGGAAAGCCTTGCGGCTTCAAGAAATCCCCGCGCCCGCTCGATCTGCGTGATAGCAGAAGTCATTCGGTTGGTGATGGTGAATTTAGGAATAAACGGTTTCATGACTCCTCCGTAGCATGTTCATTATGATCCGCCTCCGGAATTTTGATCAACGTTTTGTCAATTGCACGACATGATGCAAACAGGGCCAGCTATATCTGCGGTGTGCAGTTTTGCCCCGAGGCAAGTGTCCGGTGCAACCGGGATAACCAATTCTAAAACACCGGGCACCGGCCCGGATAGAGAGTGGTCAGGCCGGGGGTGAAAGAGCATGGAAACAATTTCAGGTCTGTCAAATATCGAATAATCTGGTAAAGATGAATCGGGCATAACTTACCTCCGAAAATGATATCCGACCTCCGAGTTCGATAACCAAGCTTGCGGAGAACAAACCATGACAAATAGGTGCGTGGAAATTTCTAGATCACGGGCATGGTGACTCTTGTCTGATTCTGAAATCTTTGAGGCAAGGGCCTTCCCGACCCAAGCAGAAAGACCAAGAATTACAACCCCAGCACCACCAACTCCAGCAAGGAATGATTTTAGTATTTCA
>Ga0307991_1001951_pt1 | contig 14186 bp, 11 predicted proteins | sample EllFjometagen131_FD_203146 | JGI IMG/M metagenome (GOLD analysis project Ga0307991, IMG submission 203146) | Marine microbial communities from Ellis Fjord, Antarctic Ocean - #131 | ecosystem: Environmental > Aquatic > Marine > Unclassified | place: Southern Ocean | collected 2014-10-08
TTGATCTGTTTTTCTTTGTCGCGGATGGCCTGATCCAACATCAGTTCAGGGGTTTCCATTTTGTCGATGGCCTTATTGACTCCGGCTTGGCCGACCTTGAATATTCTACTGAAGATGCTCATATATTGGTTCTCCTTAAAAATGTTAAGCGAATGAATTTGTTAACTATTTGGGTACCCGTACCGTTTTCAAATTGTCTCGGTGCGGGGCTTTGCTCCAGACCGGGCTGAAAGCCCGAGCCGCGTGGCGTCGTGTCCCCTTCGAAGTGGGCGAAGCAAAGTTCGCCGTTATCCGCTGTAACTTAACTCAGATAATCTGCCAGCAGGGTTTCGGCTCGATCAACGGCCAGTTCCAAGGTTGTGAAAACGCAGAGTAGTTCATTGCTGTCGAGATTTTCGGCTTCGCGGCTCTCAACCAGAACTAGACGAGGGTCGTCGGGATTGGCCCGGTTGAGACCAAAGGCGACCGGCAGGATTTCAGTGTTGAGATCAAGCAGGTCATGGTAGAGTTTCTCAGTGGCGACAGAGCTGATATTGCCCAGATCAATTTCGAAGTAGAGATGATCGTCTTCCAGGTTAATGAAGACCGGTAATTCACCGTCGCGTTCGACCCGGTAGATGGTTTCTTCAAGTGCCTCGACAGTAAATTCGTTAAATTCGAGAAAACTGACAAGATCTTCTTTCAACGAGCTGGTCACGATTACCTGTTTCATACGACATCCTTTTTACCGTTTTAATCAGGTTGACGTTATTGATTTTTTTTAAGGATATTTACCTTATTGGATGAGAATATAGGACTCTTTTCAGGTGTGGTCAAGAGGTATGTACCTTTATTTGAAAATTCTAAGATCTCTCTTTTATGTTAAGCTTGAGTCCGAATTCAAAATATCTTTTTCAATGACGCTGAAATCGCGGCGGCTTTCGGCCAGCATGATGAGTTTATTACCCTCTTCAATGCATTCATTTTTGGCCGGGTTGAGGATGGTCTTTCCTTGTTTGATGATGCCGATGACCTGGAGGTTGGCGGGGTGTTTGAGGACTGCGACCTGAATATCGGCAACCTTGTGACCGGCCAGTTGCGTGTCGAGGATATAGAACTGACTGCCGATCTTGTTGCTGATGATCTGAGTGATGATTTCATGAATCCCGGGGTAGAGAAATTCTTGGGCCAAAAGGCAATCGGTCAGACCTTCCGGAGTAACAATGCCGTCGACTTTGGCCCTTTGCAAAAGGCAGAGATTCTCATGATGGATGAGTTCGGCAACCATTTTGAACGGATAGTGATGTTCCTGTCGGAGCTGTTCGACAACCGAGGCGATGGCAAAGGTAATGGCATCGGCGTCACTGTTGAAAGGGTCGCCGGCGAGGATGAAGACCCCGGCCGCCGCCATAAGGTTTGCTTTATGTAGCACCTGTTCACTGGTCGGGTTGCCGTAGACAAAGGCAAAGTCATCGGCCGGTAGACTTTCGGGCAATTTCGTGATTGTGTCACTGACGATCACGAAGAATGAGTGTTCATAGGCTGGATGCAACTTCAGTTCGGCGGTCAGGCGTTTGAGTTTGTCGAGAGTGGGAAAGTTGCAGATGATGATGTGGTGTTCTCTGGTTATTTGCACAAGTCCTCGCTTTCTTTTTGAGATATAATCAAAAACACTTTCCGCCACCATCCCCAATAGATAGCCGATAATTGCGATACCGACCAGCATGCAGGGATAAGCGATCAGAAAACGGCCGATTTCAGTCTGCGGGGAGAGATCCCCGTAACCGACCGTGGTCATGGTTACCATTGCCCACCAGATACTGTCGGCTAAGTCAAGTTCAGGTTGAACGTTTCGTTCAACAAGGTAGAAGACCAGACCGAAAAAAAGGTTCAGGAAGAGGGCCAGAGAGAATATCCGAACCAGGCGCAGGCGCTGATAGTTGTGTTGATGTAACCAGCTTAAAAAACGTTGAAAAATAGGCATCGATTTTTGTTGTCTCTATAACGCATCCCGGAGGGCATTACCTTGGGTGATAATATCTTTGATCACCGTTTCAGCAGCAATCTTTCCCTCCTTATCTTCATAGCCGAGATCCGGCCAGTGGATTGATTGGTTGCAGATCTCCAGAATTTCATCCCAGACCGATCCTAAAAGTAAATCGAACTGCCAGTTGCCGTCGGCATCGCGACCAAAACGTTTTTCGTTTATGAAACTCATGAAGACGAGTTCAATCGGGTCGCTTTTTAAGTATTCCGCGACTGCGATACGCAAGTCATCCCAGCGTTGTTCAGCTAGAAAAGCTTCCCATTCCGGTTTTGTTGGATAGTCGTCATAGTAATTGAAGGCGAATTCACCACTGGTCAGGTCAACGGCGCAGAAGATATCACTGATGGTCATGTTTTCCCGGTAATGTTTGAGAAAATTATGATGCAGGGTTTTGCCTTTCCGGCTGACACAGTAATGTTGCTCCTGGTCGATTTCAATCAGTTCACGAGCCATGAGTTCATCAAAAATTGATTCTAAATCTTCATTTTTTTCGTTGAGCAGAATCGAAATTCTGGTCTTTTCCTGAATCATGTAATCAAGCAGGTAGAGGCGGGCGTAGTGATGTCGCTGTTTTTCGTCAAGTTGATAGGGTAGTTGAGGTAAATTATTCATGAGAAGAAGAGACTTCCGACAACCAAAGCAATGATAATGGCGACTCCACCCTCAATCAGGGCCGCGCCCCAGTTGTGGTCCTGACTGATCTCTTCGTCGAGCAGGGCTCCGGGAAGCAGCAATTTGTCGGCGATATAGCGGCCTGTAACCAGAAAGAAAAAACTTACCGGGAGCCATAAGATGAGCCCCGGCAGGGAGTCGTAGGCGGCGATATAGTCGGCTAAAAGGATGCCGACGGCAACCATGCTCAATCCGAAAGCAACTCCGGCGGCGGGGTTGTCCTGCTCAATTTCGTGGTGCAGGTCGAAACGACTAATATGTTGGTAGAGGCGGCCGAAGAGGAGAAAGGTGGCTTGAGCAATAGCGAAATAGAAAAAAGTGCCGAAAAGGTCGGTAAAAAAACCTGAGCCGGAACCACTTAAAACGGTTTTTATGATAATCCCTGAGGCGATAAAGGTGCAGCCTTCAATAGCTCCGGTGCCGAGATTGTGATCTTCGATGATTTCCTTGTGGTTCTGGAAATTAGGCAGCAGATAATTGTCATTAAGGTATTGCGAGATCTGGAGCAGGCCGATTCCGAGCAGTCCCCAAAAAAAGATCTCAATCAGGTCAACGATCAGGCTCCCGAAGCCGGTGACGGCAGCATCACCGTTGGGGGTGATAACCCCCCAGAGAATGAGGCCTAAGGCGAAAAGGTAGCCGCTGGTTGAGAGGGCCACCGCTTTGTTGTCGGTGGTGGTTAGTTCATGGTCAAGGTCGTAGCTTGCAAACTTGTTGTGCAGGTGTTTGCCGATAACCATGATAACCAGAACGACCAGCAGGTAGGTTGCAGCAACCGGTTGAAAAAGTTCGGCGATGGGGCGCAAAGAAAAAAAACTGAACATGACTTAATCCTTATTAGCTTAGATTTTGGGTAACTATTTAGGGCAACTATTCAGGTTTTGTCCACAAATTGTCTCGATGCGGGGATCGACCTTTAGTTCTGTCCCCCTCGAAGTGGGCGAAGCAAAGTTCGCCGCTATCCGCTGTAACTTAACTCTTTTATTTACCACCAAAGCGGCCGCCGCTCCGACCGAAACCGCTGCTTCTGCGTACCGATGGACGGGACGGACGGGGTTTTGAACTTCGGCCAAAAGCACTTTTACCGATCTGTTTTGAGGGGTTGCGTTTTTGAAAACTTTTCTGTGAAGAGGTTGGTTTTTTCAATGGTGTCTTGATACCTTTAGCCGCACTTTTACCGGCATTAGGTGAGGTTGCTTTACCTTTAACAGTGCTGCTGGAAGCGCTTTTCAAGTTTCTTTTACCAGCGGTACGTTGCTGGTAGTTTGCCTGAGAAGTCGTATTGTAGGATCTGTAATGTCCTGGATAGTTGCCGTAGCCCCAGGGTGAAGCGTAGAAGGGGTGGGGCCGGAAAAGCCAGTACATGAACAGCATATCGGTGATTCCGAAACTGCTGCGATGATAGTGATTTTGGCCATAGACCTGTTCATTACCCTTGACTTCGACGTTGGCCTGATCGGCACCGCTTTTTTCGATTGCGATCGTCGCTATTTCCTGGGTCTCGCCAGCGACTGGTTCAACCGTTAGAGAGAAGCCTTTGGTCTGCTCATTGCCAAACTCGGTGACCTTGAGATAGTCGACCTTGCCGTCTTCATCGAGATCGAGATTGTTGAGGCCGGTATCTGGGTCGTTGAGTAGGCGTTCCAGAGCGGCCGCGTTTTCAGCTTTTTTCAGGAGTGAACCAACGGTTGCCAGATCGAGACCTTCACTGCCATAGGCTATGGTTTGAACACTGACATTATACTGTTTTTCACCTCCTCCTGAAGGCCAGAAGAAGGAGATGAGGATGAGGAGAAAGAAAACTCCGGCCAGGATCTTGAAAATCTTTTCATTCATGTTTAAACCCCATTTTGTTTGCAGTGGTCAGTGTGCAGGTTTTTACTGTCGACTGCTTACTGATTTTAGTATCCGGTTTGCCAGCCTTTTAGATAATACGTGAAAATCTTATGATTAACAAGGGTATTTATTTCACTTTCATTGGTTTTAAGCTGATTTGTGCCGAAATTTAGCGAAGCATCGATAAGTTCCGGGGTTAAGTAGCGGGTTGGAACCGGCAGTACGTTTCTCTGTTTAAGCTTCTCTTTTAAACTTTTTGATGACCACTTTTCACTGTGACCGCCAATCCACCAGCCCCATTCGCCAAAGGAGGGGACATTGTCATGGTAGGGAATAACGTTTAAATCAGCTGCGGCCATGCTGCGACCGATACAGAGAAAAGCTTCACGGGCGTGATAGGGAGAGGTCGCCTGTTGGACAAAAATGCCGTCGATGGCCAAGCGGTCGGCCAAGTGGCGGTAGAAGGTGCGGGAGTAGAGTTTGGCCAACTCCTCGTTGTTGGGGTCGGGAAAGTCGACGATGATGATATCAAATTTACCGGCCAATTTCTCCACTAAAGAAGCTGCATCAAGGTGAACCAGAGTGACTATGGCGACCTCTTCGGGCCGGCTGCCAAAGCGTTGGTGCTGGTCGGGGATGCGAATCACTTCATCTTTGTTTTGCGGAATCAAACTGTTATTTTTCAGGATGTTGATTCTGGCATCTCTCAGACTGTTTCGGTTAAGTTTGATGAGAGTCGGGTGGTTGCGGGCCAGGTCGGTCATCTCCGGGTCGAGGTCGCAAAGCACGAGTTCTTTAACCGTCTCGTATTTAAGGACCTCCCGGGCGGCCAGGCCGTCTCCGCCACCGAGGATGAGGACGCGGCGTTGAGGTTTGGCTAGGGCGAAAGCGGGATGGACCAGGTTTTCGTGGTAGATATGTTCATCGGCGCTGTTAAATTGGAGGCTGCCGTTGATATAACAGGAGATTTCGGCGGCCCTCGATTTAGTCAGCACAATATGTTGGAAACGAGTGGTTTTACTTAATATGACGCGGTCGCGATAGAGGTACTGCTCGGCGCTTGAGGTCCAGTTCCGGGCCTGAAAAAGACCGCTTGCCAAAAGTAGTGAGGCGGTCATCAGAGTTGCCCATAAACGGACGCTAAAGGTGACTTTTGAACGAAAGTAGAGTAGTAAGATGGTGGCGGCGGAAAGGTTTAAAAGTCCCAGGACAAAGGCGGTTTCGATCAAGGTGAAAAAACGGGGCAGTAGAAAAACCCAAATCAAGGCTCCTGCCAAGGCGCCGACGTAGTCCATTTTTAGAACCTTGCCGAGATTAACCTTGAGCTGGTTGGTGTAGGCAGAGTTGAGCCGGGCGATCAGGGGGAGTTCAAAGCCTAGCAGGAGACCGATGCTGCTGATGAAAGCATATTGCGCTATGACATAGTAATTGGGGGCCATGCCGTAGGTGAAGAGCAGGGCCAGAGGACCGCAGCCTCCCAAAACCCCCAGCAAAATTTCGGCGCCGATAAATTTATCGAGCAAAAGCTGGTCGTTGAGGCGTTTTTGCAGGTCCGCGCCGATGCCCATACAGAACATCATGGCGCCGATCACCAAGGCCCACTGGCGGGCGGAATTTCCGAGCAGGTCGGCGGCCACCCGGCTTAAGGTATATTCGTAGGCGAGACCGCAACCTCCCATGATAAAGGTTGCCAGATAGAGAATGAAGGAGGCTGAGATATTCATGTCCGTCGGCTATACCGAAGTGTGTCTGGAAGTCAAGTTAAAATGTTACAATCGGTTTTGCCGGATTTTTTCAGACTTTTTTGCAGCAGCCGGCAATATCCAAAAATATTTCTTGAAGTTTATAGGTGAAATTGTGTATTCCTCTACTTCGCAGGCTAGCCTGCGGCAAGTTGCTATTCCTTTGCGACAAACATCCCTAAGCCATAGAGGTTAAACTTTATTGAAAAGTGATTATGATTCGTTCGGTAATCTTTTTTTAGGTTTTTTGTTGGTTGGCTAGTGCTCTAGTGTTGGAGTTGCGGTTGAGGTGAGTCAAACGGTTTCGGGTGAACGTGAATATCACATTTTTATGGTCAACAGTTAGCACTCTGAATATTTCTGGCGTGAGCGTCAGAGTCATGGCTCAAGGATGCTTTGTCGGGTTTAAGGGTGCCGTTAGATTTGCTTTTAGGGGCTGAGATTTTGACTAACTATGGCCGAACGGTGCGGTGAAAAGTTGATGGAAAACAGGACCTATACTCAATTTATACTCATGGCTTTGACGGTACTGATGCTTTTTCTTGCCGGGGGCTACATTTTTTATAATCATGTCAGCCAGCATTTTATCTGTGGAGTTCAGCGCGAGCAGGAGATGGTGGCCGAGCGTATCACCGAAAATTTACAGACCTATCTCAAGAGGGTGCAGCAGACGGTCGATTCGGTACTCGATTTTACTTCATATCAAGTCGGTGATATAAAAGAGCTTACTGCTCATCGTTTTAAGCTTTTATGGAAGATTTATCCGGAAATTTTTCATCTTGCTTTTTTAGCTGCCGACGGAGAGGTTTATTATACCGGTGAAGATGGTGATTTTACGCCTATGGGCCAACCTCTTAAGGAGGTTTACGAGTGGCAATATTTTGATTATGGTTTCTGGGATGAGCTTGATGACGAAAAACTGCATCAGTACATTTCCGTTTTCATGCACTTTGTACCTGAACTGGGAAAGGTAATGCCGGTGCCGATTATCCTCTTTGCAAAACGGGTTGTCGTTGATGGTGAGTCTCTCGGATTTATACTGGTACCTTATCAATTAGATTTTATGATTACTACCTATTGCCGGAATATGGTCGTTGAAAAGCGTCGTGAGATTGTCCTGGTCGACAGTCGCGGGCGGGTGGTTTTTTCCTCTTTGCCGGGGCTTTTGTTGCGGGATTTTTATCCGGCTTATGGCATTTCGTCTGATCTGTTACTTGAAAAAAGTGAACAATTTTCGTTGTTGGACAAAGAGGAGCTGTCTTTGGTTGTGGCCGCTCTGGCCAACCGGAATCCCTTTTCGACAACTATGAAAATTTTTTCAGGGGAGCGGCACAACACCCTTCTGGCGGCCTTTCGGGCGATGACGATGGTGACTGCCGACTGGACGGTGATGGTTGCCACGCCCCGGACAAAAGCTGACGAATTGGTCTGGCGACTACTGGTTCCCGTAATCCTTTTGTGTATTTTCATGCTTTTGATAATTGTCCTCTTCTCATATTTCATGTTTTGGCGTCTGAATCGTTTTGCGCAAGAGAATGCTATCTTTAAGGCGGGTCTAGCTTCGAGTTCGGATGGCGTGGTCGTGCTTGATGATCAGGGCCGTTATCTATTTATTAATCGGGCTTATAGCGAGATTACCGGAGCGTCGGCACCAGAGCTCTTGGGGACTTTCTTCCAAGTCGAGGGTCAGGGCGGTGATCGGGAAGGCCTGCCGAAAAATATTTTTTCTTTGGTTGCTGAGCAGGGTCGTTGGCAAGATGTGGTTTCTTATCAGAAAATAGGGAAAAAACCGCTTGAAGTCAGTCAGAATTTTTCCGAGATCTATCGGGCTGATCGTAAGGTTGGTTACATCAGCAATCTTCATGATATCAGTGAGGAGCGGCGGCTGACTCGGGAGGTTAAAGTATACAGTGAATTCCTTCATAAAGAAGTTGATCGGCAAACCAAGGTTATCCTGCAGTCTCAAAAGATGGAGACTGTCGGCATCCTGGCGGCCGGTTTTACCCACGATTTCAATAATCTTCTTGCCAGCCTGCACGGTAATATTGAATTGCTGGAGATAATGCTGGAAACAGCACCACAAAACGCAGGTCGTTATATTGACAAAATTCGGCAGATTTCGATTCAGGCGGCTGAGCTGACCCGGCAGCTATTGCTCTTTTCGCGTCGGGATATAGGGGCTACGGAGGTCGTCTCTATAGCCGATCTGGTTGAGTCGGTTTTGGTACTTGTGCCTCCTTTCTTGCCGGCTCAAATATCCTTTGACTGTCTTGAGGACAGCTGCGATCTCAAGCTTGAAGTTGATAAATCTGCAATCGTGCAAACTATATTAAATCTGGTTTTGAATGCCGGCGAAGCCTTTACCGAAGATCAGGAGAATGCTCAAATCAAGATTATTTCCAAAGCTAAATTTGTTGATCGTTATTTTGGTGAGCGTTTCAATCTTACTCCCGGCAACTGGTATTGTGAGATTACCGTATCGGATAACGGCAGCGGTATTTCGTCGGCTATTATGGGGAAGATTTTTGATCCATTTTTTAGTACCAAGGGGTGGTCGAACAAGAAAGGTACGGGGCTGAGCTTGGCTATTGCCTATCGGACTATTGCTAATCATGATGGTGTTATTACGGTTAATTCAGAACTTGGTGTCGGAAGTTCTTTTATTATCTATCTGCCGGTAGCCAGCCATCCCGGCAAGTCTCGGCCGTTTGTTCAGGAGCTGGAATACTCGCATGATCTCAATGCCCGGAAGATTCTGATTGTTGAAGATGAAGAGCTTTTACGTGAAAGTTTGAAGGTTTTGCTTGAACTGCGTGGCGCTCGGGTTGAGTTGGCGGCTAATGGTAAAGAGGCTCTGGAGAGTCTCGAAACCGTTTCAGCGGATTTGATCGTGCTTGATCTGGTGCTGCCGGAGATGGGGGGGGAGGAGTTTTTGTCCGAGATGGAGATGCGGAAAATTAAAATTCCGGTTTTGATTATGACTGGTACCCTCAATGAGGGTTTTCGTGTCAGTAAACTTTTTCCGGTGGTCCTGGAAGTGCTGGAGAAACCTTTTTCACAGAAACAGCTCCTCCACCTTTGTCACCAGATGTTGTCGTGAGAATTTCAAACCTTAAGTAGAGTATCAATTGCTTTGATAACCTCAACCTCCGATAACTCATCCATACAGGCCCGGGTTTGGTTGGGGCATTGCCGGTTGCCGTGGCGGGCGCAGGGTCGGCAGCTGAGACCTTTTTTCTCAACAATAATAGCCCGGTTTTGCCAGGGACCGAAACCGAATTCAGGAACCGTAGCGCAAAAGATCACCACTGTCGGTATCTTGCAGGCGGAGGCCATGTGTAGAGCCATGCTGTCGTTGCAGACCATTAGGCGGGCGTGCTTGGTTAAATAGAGTGCGCTATCAAGATCTCCGCGGCCCGCCAGATTGATAACCTCCAGGTTGCCGGCGACCTCTTGGCAGACATCGACTTCTTCGTTACTTCCCAGCAAAACTACGAGCCAGCCTCTTTTCAGCAAATGTTTGGCGACCTTGTGATAACCGGCGGCCGACCATCTCTTGGTCTCCCAGGCGCTGCCGGGGACCATCAGGACATAGCTGCCTGGAGCCGGAAGTTCTGTTTGAAGAAGCGGTGCGAGAGCTCTTTTTTCAGGTGCAAAAAGACGGAGCTGATCGGGTAAATTTGTATTTTGGGAACCATTGTTAAGCAGAGCCAGGTTGCGCAAAACATCATGTAGCTCTTGAGGTCTTGGCCTGGTTATGTCGTAGAGGAAGGCCAATTTGGCATTTTTGAAACCTATTTTCTCAGGGATTCGGCTTAAGGCTAAGAGTAAGCTGGTGCGGGCTGAACGATGCAGTGAGTAGGCCATATCAAAGTTCATTTTACGTAATTTATGGGCTTGTCGTAAAAGACCTTTGATACCTCTCTCCAGACCCCGTTTAGCGAAGGGTATAACCCCTGTAAGAAGAGGATCGCGTTTGACCAGAGTAGCAGCCAGTGGGGTGGTCATTATCCAGAGTTCCGCGTCAGGGTGCAGCTTTTTTAGGGCGGCAATCAGTGGGGTCGAAAGGATGGTATCACCTAAAAAACTGGTTTGTACAAGGAGTATCTTCATCGTGGTCCCCGACGTTTGAACTCTCGATAAAAAGCTTGGGCCCGCCTTTCTACCCGGTGCCATAGTCCGGTTTTCAGTTTAAGGGATTCACGCCAAGGGCGCTGAGTATAGGTGGAGATAAACCGTAAGCGATCTCTTAAAGTCAGACCAATCTCAAAACTTGAAAAATGTAATGCTGCGAGGTCTTTGACCTGCCAGCGCCGGGGCAGTGTTTTTCGTTGCCGGACGCGGTGGAGATCGATAAGGTGCAAGGTCAGGTTTTTGGGATCCGGGGTTCTGCCATTTTCAAGGTCGAGAAGAAAATGGCAGATGTAGAGATCGCAGTGGTTGAGAGCTAAACGATGTAGGGATCCCGTGATCTCCGCCACCCGTTTAATAAGAGCCCGCTTTAAGGTTGGAGAGGGAGGTTTTGTGGCCCAGTTGCGGCAGTAATCTTCCAGACTTTCAGTGTTTTTCAGGTCTTTAGTGATGATGAATGACTGTTTGTTGATCGGGTTTTTCCCCCGGCGGCCGTAGGCGACTAGAGGGGTCGTCGGAATTTTGAGTTTTTCGAGAAGTTCTATTGCCCGCCACTCATTTTCAGCCCCGCTGATCGGCCACTTGAAACGTAAAAGACTTCTTAAAAAACGCCGCCAGCCGAGACCGTGGTGCAGTTTGGCGAAGTAACTTTGGCCATCTATCGTAAATTGCAGGGTGCGCCGCCCATCTTTATGGCGATAAATGGTACCGTCAAGGGTGAAAATCTTCTCAAAGGGTTTTTCTTTGAGCCATCCCTGCCGCCATTTGTCGGGTATCTCAAGAATTTCCGAAGGTGTCTGTTGGTTCATGATAGGTACTTAATTGATTAAGGTTTCGCTTTTTTGGTTTTAGTTATGCAGGATTTTAGAATGCTCCTTTTAACATAAATAAGAATGACGTGGTAACAAAATATCATCAGTTAGGTAAAGCATCAGTTGAAAATGTTGTCTCCCTGTGCTAGAATATTCTCAATAAAATTACTCAGGAGTCAGATGTTTTTTCTGCATAATAACTATTTGGACAGTCGAAAATATTCTAAAATTAAAATTTAAATATACAAACATTAAGGTGAATTAATGACTGAAGAGATCAGAGTGCGATTTGCGCCGAGCCCGACCGGTTATCTCCATATTGGTGGAGCGCGAACGGCAATTTTGAACTGGCTGTATGCTCGCCAGCACAACGGCAAACTAATTCTGCGGATAGAGGATACTGATACTGAACGTTCAACCAGTGAGATGATTCAAGGAATTCTTGATGGTTTGCAGTGGCTCGGTATTGAGTGGGATGAAGGTCCCTACTACCAATCCGATTTTATCAATGATCATATCGCGGCGGCGGAGAGCCTGTTGGCTTCCGGCCACGCCTATAAGTGTTTTTGCTCAAAAGAGGAGCTCGAATTAAAGCGTGAGAAAGCCCGGGCCCTAAAAGAGGATTTTCGTTATGATCGTAGTTGTCGCGGCTTAAGTGAGTTGGAGGTGGCTGAACGGGAAGCCGCTGGTCAATCTTATGTTATTCGTCTGAAGGTTCCGGAGGGTGATGGCGCGGTTGTTTTCAAAGATGCAGTATATGGTTCAATAACGAAACGTTATCAGGATATTGAGGATTTCGTCATTGTTCGGGCCAACGGTCAACCCCTATATCTGCTCTCCAATGTTGTTGATGATGCCCGCGATCGAATTAGTCATGTGATTCGCGGGCAAGATGGTCTTGGCAATACCCCCAAACAGATTCTGCTCTATCAGGCTTTAGGGGAGACATTGCCGGTGTTTGTTCATATGAGCCTGACCTTAGACCCTAAAAGGGCTAAGATTTCGAAACGAACCCATGGTGAACTGGTTGCTATCCATTTCTATCGTGAACATGGTTTTCTGCCTTGGGCCTTGGTCAATTTTCTCATTCTTTTGGGCTGGTCGAACCCTGAATCGAAAGAGATTTTTTCGTATGAAGAGCTGCTTGAGGTTTTTTCGTTTGCCGGTATGAATCGGGCCAATTCGGTTTTTAATGTCAATAAAAATGACCCCAAATTTATTACCGATCCCAAAGCCATTAATATGAACGCCCACTATTTGAAGACCTTACCGCTGCCCGAGCTTGAGCCCTATGTTCGAACCGAACTTGAAAAGGCCGGTCTGTGGCAGGACGCCTATGCCGATGAGAAACGGGAGTGGTTTCTGAATACGGTTGATCTTATCCGGGCCCGCTATCACCTGTTGACCGATTTTGCGATTCTCGGTCGGCCCTATTTTGGTGATGATGTTGAGCTCGCTATAGAGGATAAGGCGCGGCGTAAAAATCTTGAAAAATTTCCCGATTTACGTGAATGGTTGCCGCAGCTGGCTGAACGCCTTGAGAACACCGCCGACTTCAGTGAGACGGTGATTGAAGAGCTGATGCGGGTTTTTGCCGATGAAGTGGAGGTCAAGCCCGGAGTTATTATCAACGGGGTTCGAACCGTAATCACCGGTCAGTTGGCCGGTCCCGGTCTTTTTGAGATTGTTACGACAATTGGTCGCGAGCGGGTGGTTGCCCGTCTACGTCATGCACCGCAGCTTTTTTAGTAACTTAAGAATTTTTCCTCAATAGTGTGTTTTATGGGTAAATCTGGTGTCCGACACCTGTTTTACCCATAAAGCTTTTTGGTTCCCAGATAACGTTCCCCTTCACTGTAGATGCAGCCGCAATATTGTTGACGATACATTCCCTTCTCTTTTGATAGATCTATCCCTTCGCGCCAGCCCTCACGGAAGTCTTCGTAATGAAACTTTACCCCGAAGCGGCGGCCCAGCTCTCGGCCCAGTTCGCAAATTTTTTCATGTTGTTGAAACTTGCTGTAGAGGAGCGTGGTGGTAAAGGCTTCAAATTTGCCTTTATGAGCGATCCGGGCGGCTTTCTCAAGTCGGTCATGGTAGCAGAAGAGGCAGCGCTGCTTTTCCCGAAAGGCCGCGTTTTTTAAAAAATTGACGAGCTCGTAGCGTTCATCAACAATTAGCGGTAATTCTTCTTCCTGAGCCCATTCGGCTAGGGTGTCGCGGCGTTTTTGCCACTCTGTGTAAGGGTGGATATGATTGTAGTAAAAGGCCCGCAATTGGTGGCCTTGATGGCGTAGTTGCATGACCGGGTAGATGGCGCAGGGGCCGCAGCAGCAGTGCAGAAGAATTTTCATGGTGGTTTGCTTAGTGGGTAGCGGGTAGTCTGCAGTCGGCCGGGTTCCAAAGCCCTCAGCAGTTTACTTCCGCACCGGGTTGGGAGTTGTCGATGTCGGGCTCAGATTGTGTGGTTTTCTGCTCTATACGTTAAACAGGTCAGTTGTCAAGTCAGACAGCTCTTTTAATATCTCGATCGGATTAAAATCAGGTTGACAGACGCAATCTTTTCCATTATTTAGTGAGCCCTTCAAAAACGCAGCTGAAATTGAAATGACAAAGTAAAATGTTCAGATGCGAGGCGCCCTAAACCTGAGGAATGAGGCGTACGTCAAGTACTCCGCAGTGACGAAGGTTGAAGGGGAACGAAGAAGGTGGACGTTTTACTTTGTCATTTTATGGTGGGTGTAGCTCAGTTGGTTAGAGCGCAGGATTGTGGCTCCTGAGGCCGAGGGTTCGACCCCCTCTACTCACCCCAAAAATTAAAAACCCTAAGCAGAACCGTAAAAGTAGCGGTTCTGCTTAGGGTTTTTGTTTTTCTGAAGTCAATAAAATACGTTTGTAGTAGACATGGGTTATCTCTCCAATGTTTTTTACTGCCTACTGCCCATTACATGGGGACAAAGTTGCTTT
>Ga0307991_1001952_pt1 | contig 14178 bp, 13 predicted proteins | sample EllFjometagen131_FD_203146 | JGI IMG/M metagenome (GOLD analysis project Ga0307991, IMG submission 203146) | Marine microbial communities from Ellis Fjord, Antarctic Ocean - #131 | ecosystem: Environmental > Aquatic > Marine > Unclassified | place: Southern Ocean | collected 2014-10-08
CAAGGCTGCATGCATCTCTCGAATTAAACCCTTATGAACTTCCTCCAGTTGATAGTCTGATTTAAGGGTTCCATTATTTGAACCCCCAATGGCCACAAATTGATTTTCGCCCACAGAAGGCTCTATGCTTGTGAGGGCCTTTAGCCTGTGATCAAATTCTTGTATTGCTATTATTTTCTGGGTTATGTTGTTGATTTTTTTGGTAAGTGCAACGAGTTGGATTTTTTGCAGCCTGTTTTCTTTTTTGAGGGAGAATAATTCCGGGGCCTGACCTTTAATTTTATTGTAATCGCTAATGATCCACCCAATCCCAATTGTTACGGAAAGCATAAAAAGGATAAGAATCGAGATTAACCTATTAGAGGCATTGATTTTTCTTACCTTATTCGTTGCCCCAGGGAGAAATATTATGGTAAGTTTCTTTGATGCCATAGACAAAACTTCATTAGTGAATTAACTCTAACCAATTGGAGGCGGCAACCGGATTCGAACCGGTGTAAAACGGTTTTGCAGACCGCTGCCTTAGCCACTTGGCTATGCCGCCTTTTATTGGAGCGGGAAACCGGACTTGAACCGGCGACAGTCACGTTGGCAACGTGATGCTCTACCAACTGAGCTATTCCCGCCCTACTGTGAATTGTATTTTAGTGATTTCTTTTTTTTTGTCAACAAAAAAATATTTGATTTTACAGGAGCATTTTTTTGGCTTTTTTAAAATATAACCATCCGGACCACATTGTTAATACCAATGCAGCCCATAGAAATGCCATTCCAACGACATGAAAGTCAATCTTGAAATACTGGTAGTGGAGACAGAGGCATATAAGGGCCACAATCTGAAATATTGTTTTATATTTTCCGGAGGGGCTTGCCTCTATAACATTACCATTGGCCACTGCTATACCCCTTAACCCTGTTATTGCAATTTCCCTGGCTATAATCAAGGCAACAATCAACGCAGGTATCCTGTTTAATGCTATGAGAATTATCATAGTTACAGAAATTAGTAATTTGTCGGCCAATGGATCCAACAATTTTCCGAGGGGAGTTACAATGTTATATTTTCTTGCATAAAATCCATCTAAAAGATCTGTAATAGCGGCCAAGCTAAAAAAAAGGGTTGCCAAAAAACTTCCAATTTTACCTGGGAAATACAGACATATAACCACGGCCGGGATAAATATTAGTCTTATAATGCTTAACGTATTTGGAAGGTTGATTGGGCCTTTGTTATTTTCCATAGTGAAGTCCATTATTATCCGTCCATATTGGGAAAGACAGGGGTTATTAAATTGCCTTTTAATTTACTTTATCTTTTAATTCAGTATAGTATTTCATAACCGTCTTTACAAAGTTTTCAGTCTGCGGTATGGGCGGGACAGAATTATGTTTAGTCACTGTTTTTGGCCCGGCATTATACGCGGCTAAAGCCAGCCTTTTATCATGACCAAACTTTTTCAACAGCAAACTAAGGTATTGCGTTCCGCCGAATATGTTTTCCTCCGGATCAAAGGGGTTATCTACCTTCATATCATCTGCAGTAAGCGGCATCAACTGCATTAGTCCTTGGGCCCCGCTCTTAGATACTGCATGGGGATTAAAGGACGATTCTGCCATGATTACGGCCCTTATCAGGCGAGATTCTACTCCAAATCTTTTTGCTGCACTATAAATTATACTGTCATATTTAATGATATATTGTTTCCCCTTTATTTTGCCTGTCTTCATAAAAAGACGGTATCTGGTGTCTGACCTGGTATTAGTAAAATGCCAGATACCATTTTCATCTTTAAATCTGTAGATATCCGCCCCTGCAGGCCTTACAGAAAATAAAAGAAAAAACAGAGCGATGATTGCAATATTAAGGCATACTCTATTGAATAACATTTATTATCCGAGTTTTTTCCAGTCTTCCAGAAATTTATCTAACCCTATTTTTGTGAGTGGATGCTCAGTGAGTCTTATAAGGACGTTAAAGGGTATTGTTGCAATGTGGGCGCCTATTAAAGCTGCATCTAATACGTGAACAGGGTTTCGGATGCTTGCCACAATAACCTCTGTCTGAAATCCATAATTTTCATATATAGTAACAATATCTTCCACTATTTCTATTCCAACACTGCTTATATCATCTAGCCTTCCAATAAAAGGGCTTACAAATGTAGCGCCTGCCTTGGCTGCTATTAACGCCTGCAATGGTGAAAATACCAGTGTAACATTGGTGTTTATGTTTTCTCCGGAAAGTATCTTTGTTGCCTTCATGCCTTCTGTAATCATAGGGATTTTTACAACTACATTAGGGGCTATTTTTGCCAGATGCCTTGCCTCTTTAACCATTCCTTCCGCGTTAAGGCTTGTAACCTCAGCGCTTACCGGCCCATCTACTATTTCGCATATCTCTTTAATCAATTCCTCGAAGTTTCTTTTCTCTCTTGACGCCAGTGTCGGATTAGTGGTTACTCCGTCTAATAGACCTAATTCATTCGCTTTTTTAATCTCATCTATATTTGCAGTATCTATAAAAAATTTCATTTTGTCTCCTATAATGTTTAAATTCAGAGTGATTACAACATTTCAACATAAGGCCCCACGGGAAGTTCCTCCTTCAGTTGACGAATTGTTAGTTTAAGTACGGGATGTATCAGGTCAGGCGCTAACTGGGCCAATGGTTCTAATACAAACCGTCTTTTGTGTAGCAGTGGGTGGGGAATTGACAGACTATCCGAGCTTATGATCTCTTGATTAAATAGCAATATGTCAAGGTCAATTATTCTTGCCTCCCATTTTTTCTTCCTTATTCTGCCCATCCCTGATTCTATTTCAAGAAGGGATCTTAACAACTCAGACGGACTTTGTGTGGTTTTTATTTGGATAACACAGTTTGCATACCAATCTTGTCCCGTAACACCATCCGGCTCTGTTTTGAATGTTGATGAACGGGCAATTACATGGCATTTAGGTAATTTATCTATGTTTTTAACGGATTGGAGGCAGTTATTAATTTTATCCCCTAAATTTGATCCTATACCTATATATACTGTTTTTTCCTCAATCCTATAGCCCAATATTTTTTATCCTGTCAGCGGCCTCGATTAACCTGTCTTCTTTCTGTGTCAAGGCCAGTCTTATATAACCTTCGCCAGGTTGGCCAAAACCATTGCCTGGAGTCACTACTACGCCGGCCTCTGTTAAAAGCCTTGTTGCAAGGCCGGCAGAGGTATATGAATGGGGCACTGGAACCCAGAGATAAAACGTAGCTTTTGGTTTATTTACTGTAAAGCCGGATTCTTTCAGTTTTTGGACCATAACATCTCTTCTTCCTGTATAGATATTTTTTATCTCTTCAGCGCTTTCCCTGTATAACCTAAGGGCCTCTATGCCTGCTATTTGAATAGCCTGAAAGATTCCGGAATCAATGTTGCTTTTTATTAGGCCTAAGCCCCTTATTGCTTCCTTATTGCCTACGGCAAAACCTATTCTCCACCCAGTCATATTATATGTCTTTGACAATGAGTGAAACTCAATGCACACATCTTTTGCCCCTTCAATTTCAAGAAGACTAATGGGTTTGTAATTATCAAAGGCTACCTCACTGTATGTAAGGTCATGACATATGAGAATATTATTTTTGTGTGCAAAATTGACTGCATCTTCGAAAAAATCCTTGGTGGCTACAGCTGAAGTTGGATTGTTGGGATAATTTAACCACAACATTTTAGCCTTTCCTTTAACATTGTCCGGTATAGAGGCAAGATCAGGCATAAAGTCGTTTTCCTTTGTAAGGGGAAGGAAGTAGGGTTCTCCGCCGGCAAAAAGGGTGCCGCTGTTATACACTGGATAAGACGGTGAAGTTATAAGTACAAGATCGCCGGGGTTTATGAACGCCAAAGGGATGTGGGCTACGCCCTCTTTTGCGCCTATCAGGGCCAATATTTCATTTTCCGGGTTCAGGCTGACTGAAAATCTTTCATTATACCATTCCCCTATAGATGCAAGGAATGCGTCCATACCGGAATAAGATGGATAGTGATGATTTTCAGGGTCTTTAATGGCCTTCATCATTGAATCAACAATTTTCATAGGAGTTGGGAGGTCAGGGTCTCCAATCCCAAGGTTGATTATATCTACCCCTTTTTGGGTCATTTCATTCATCTTCCGGTCGATGTCCTTGAACAGGTATGGAGGGAGTTTTTTGATCCTTTCAGCCAGCTCAAACATTATCGTTCTCCTTTAGCCCTAATACATCTTGCATATCGTAAAGACCATTCGGTTGTTTTACAACCCATGTAGCCGCCAATAATGCGCCCCTTGCAAAGTTGTCCCTGCTATGGGCCCTATGTGTGATTTCAATTCTTTCTCCTACACCGGCAAATATAGTGGTATGTTCACCAACAATATCACCGGCCCTTATGGACTGTATACCTATTTCCTCATCTCTCCTGACCCCAATAAATCCCTTTCTTTTATATACTGCGTCTGTATCAAGATTTCTACCGGTTGAGTCTGCAAGTATCTTTGCAAGGTGCATAGCTGTGCCACTCGGTGCATCTTTTTTGAGCCTGTGATGGTATTCTATTATTTCCATATCATAACCCTTATTGAGTATCTTCGACAGGTCCTTTACAACCTTAAACATCACATTAACGCCGACGCTCATGTTAGGGGACATGACGCACCTGATTTGTTGGGAAAGGAGGTTTAATTCCTGATTTATTTCATCGGTAATTCCTGTAGTGCCGATAACCATGGCTTGATCTGTCTTGGAGATAAGCCTGATATTTTCCAGGGTACTTTCAGGGGCAGTAAAGTCAATTAGGACATCGGCATTTTCCATAACCTCACTTATATCACCCTTTAGCTCCATGTTTATATTACCAAGACCTACTATTTGTCCAACATCTTTGCCGATTGCAGGGTGATTCGGGTTTTCAAAGGCGCCTGTTAGGTTTATCTCCCCGCTTTTTTGAATCATCTGTATGATTCTTCCGCCCATCCTTCCGGCTGCACCAGCTACAACAGTATTTATCATTTTTTCTCCTTTTAGATTAATTTATAGTCTTCAAGGACTTCTTTTAGCCTGTTTAGGTTATTTTCCTGCATTTTTGCAAGGGGCAACCTTATATTATCATCTATCTTGCCCATAAGGGCCAGAGATGTTTTAACGGGAACCGGATTAGTTTCAAAAAACATAGCCTGGCACAGTGGTAAAAATTTGTAAAAGAGCTCTCTGGACCGTTCAATATCTCCATTCTCCCAGGCCAGTACAGTATCGGCTGTAATTTTAGGAACGATGTTTGCCACTACGGAAACTACACCTTTTCCGCCAATAGCCATTACCGGGAGGGTTATATTATCATCTCCCGATAGAAGGATTAATTTTTCCCCTGCCAGTCGAATAATTTCCTCCATCTGTCCTAAATTTCCCGATGCCTCTTTAATGGCCACAATATCAGGGAATTCCGCAAGTCTGGCAACAGTTTCAGGAAGCATATTTACGCTCGTCCTCCCCGGCACATTGTATAGAACCTGAGGCAATGCAACGGCGTCGGCAATGGCCTTGAAGTGTTGGTAAAGGCCCTCTTGGGAAGGCTTGTTGTAATATGGTGTAACCTGAAGGGTGGCATCAGCTCCAACCCCCTTGGCAAAGTGTGTCAGCTCTATGGCCTCGCTTGTACTATTTCCACCAGTGCCTGCTATTACCGGCACCCTCTTATTTACCTCCTCAACTGCTACTTGAATAACCCTTTTATGTTCTTCCATGCTCAGGGTCGCTGATTCACCGGTAGTGCCGCAAGGCACAATACCATTAATACCCTCATTAATCTGCCAGTTAATGAGTTCCCTGTAAGTTGATTCGTCAAAGTTATTTCCCTTGAAGGGTGTTATAAGTGCGACAATAGATCCTTTTATCATAGTGGTCTCCCTTTGTTAAAAAATATTGAATGTTCAGGTTATTGGGTTCCCGATATTCGGTTAACCCCTATTTTATCAGAACTTTCTTCATTCTTCTCGGCTTTGGCTGTTTTTGCTCCAAAATGCAACTACCTGCCGGCTGACGTCGTGGTAGGCAGGAGCAGAAAGGTATAAAAACGCACAGACATTACTCTAATTGATGAATTCAGGGATCGTTTCACCCCTTATAAGATCATCCAATGTTTCCCTTGATCTAATCAGAGAAAATTCCTTTTCCTTTACGAGAACTTCTGCCGGACGTGGACGGGAGTTGTAGTTTGATGCCATAGAAAAACCATAGGCCCCTGCGCTCATTAATGCCACTAAATCACCTTGTTTAAAAGAGGGCATTTTTCTATCTTTAGCAAAAAAGTCGCCTGTTTCGCAAATAGGGCCAACCAGATCAGCTGTAATTATTTTACTGTCGGTCTTTTTTACAGGCAGCACTGAATGGAAGGAATTGTATAATGAAGGCCTGATGAGATCGTTCATGCCGGCATCTACAATTATAAACTTCTTGATTGGTGTAGATTTGGTATAGATAACCCTGGTTACAAGGATGCCGGCATTGCCTATAATAACCCTGCCAGGCTCAAGGATAAGGGTTAGTTGATCTTTCCCTATTATCTCTTTTAAGGCGCCGGCGTATTCTGATGGGTTAGGAGGATTTTCAGTATCATAGGTTATGCCCAGCCCTCCACCGATATCGAGAAAGGTTATATTAATGCCCATTTTTCTTATTCTTTGAGAGAGCTCCCTTAATTTTACTAATGCATCAATAAAAGGGGTTATCTCGGTAAGCTGGCTGCCTATATGGCAGGAGATGCCTTTTATATCAATGTTTTCCAACCCCATGGCCATTTCATAAGTATTCAGGGCATCATCTATCTGTATGCCGAACTTATTTTCATTGAATCCTGTCACAATATATGGGTGAGTATCCGCCTCTATGTCTGGGTTAATACGTAAGGCGATTGTGGCCTTGCGACCAATTTTCTTTGCAACACTATTTATGGTTTTCAGTTCCTGATCTGACTCTACATTAAACATAAGGATATTTGACTTTAGGGCCATTTCAATATCCTCAGATGTTTTCCCTACGCCGGAAAAAACGATTCTGTTCGGCCTTATACCTGCCTGTATAGCCCTATATAGTTCTCCTCCTGATACTATGTCCGCCCCTCCGCCCTCTGAGGCCATTGTTTTAAGGATGGCAATGTTTGAATTAGATTTTACAGAGAAACAGATCAGGTGTTTCAGGCCATTAAAGGCATCTCTGAAAATACGGAAATGCCTTGTCATGGTCGCCCAGGAGTATAGGTATAAAGGTGTTCCAATTTGCTCAGCTATATCTGCTACAGCCACATCCTCACAAAAGAGGTCATCATTTTTATATTCAAAGAAGTTCATTTTAAAGTCTTGATGGTGAATTTAATAAAATGGTTAACTTTCAGTCATTGCCTACAATCTTGCCTTCGAATACGTCAATTACATCCTTCACTAAACTGGGAACGTTATCTTCCCTTGATGTTTTCTTGAGGTCCTTGAAGTCACCTTGCTTTTTAAATTTAATGTTGAAATTTGATTTAAAAAAATCATGGGCAAAGGAAATCAATTTCTCGTAATGCTCAGGGTCATCAAAATAGCTTTCCGTGAATGTCCCTTTAGCCGAGGCTAATTCTATTCCGTTTTTTATGAATTCATAATAGGTGAATTCTTTAAGTATATTTGCCATAGGCCTGTCTCTGGTGGCAAGGTATCGTATAAAGCCATTCCATTCTTTGCTGTCCCCTTCTTGTATTTCTTCAGTTAGGTCTTCTTTTTTTTCTAAAAATAAAACAGGGTCATTTCCGGGGCCTGTTACTGCTGTTTGGGTTAGCCGTTTTTCAACATTCTCAACCTTCTTGATTAGTTCATCAAAAGAGAGGTAGTCTTTTATCTCTATAAGTTTTAGCAGGATGGCCTCAAGAACAATCTTAGGGCTATTCGCATAGCGGAGGTCCGCCTCCCTGTTTATCAAGAAATTAAGGGACTGTAAAAGTCTTGACATTCCAACTTTTTTACCTTGTTTTCGCACCTCTTCTATCTCATTATCAGACAAGTCCAAGAGTTGATTATGGGCCTGAGGGATAAGTGATACAATAAGGTTTCTAAACTGGTTCATTATTTCTCGATAAAATTCTTTAATTTCATAACCATGATTATATATTTCATTAATAATTTCAAGACAGTTATTGGCATTTCCCTCAATTATCGCTTGAGACATTCTGTTGATAAAATCCCTGTCTACTATGCCCAATACAGAAGTTATCCGGCTATCATCAACATCTTGTCCGGTAAATGAAACAACCTGATCCAGCAGGCTTTCCGCATCCCGTAGACTTCCTTCTGCTTGTCTTGCTATAATAGATATCCCGTGATCGCTTATCTTTATATTTTCTTCCTCTGCTATTCTCTCCATTTGTTTTTTTATATTTAACAGAGGTATCCTTTTGAAATCAAAACGCTGGCACCTCGATAGTATAGTTACAGGGACCTTATGGGGTTCTGTGGTTGCGAAAATAAATTTTGCGTGATTTGGGGGTTCTTCAAGGGTCTTAAGCAAGGCATTGAATGCATGCATGGTTAGCATATGGACTTCGTCTATGATATATATTCTGTGCTTACCATTTGAGGGGAGATATTTTATGTTTTCCCTTATGTTCCTTATCTCATCTATACCCCTATTTGATGCGCCGTCGATTTCCTGTACATCTACAGATGACCCATTAGTTATGTCAATACAGGAGGTGCATGTGTTGCAGGGATTTCCTTCGTGGGTGTCTTTACAGTTTAAGGCCTTTGCAAATATTCGCGCAAGAGATGTTTTACCCACTCCCCTTGCGCCGCTGAATAGGTAGGCAGATGCTGTTCTGTCAAACAGGATGGAGTTTTTAAGTGTTTGCGCAACGTGCTCTTGACCTATAACATCTTCAAATAGTTGAGGCCTCCATTTTATTGCAAAAATTTCGTATGCCATGATTAAGATTTTTTAATGTATACCCCGGAAGGTTATAAATTGCGTTTTTTTCGGTGCGCAATGAGCATCAAGAGCAAGGCGTGAAGGCTCGTAATAGCTTGAGCTATTGTGAGCCTGAACAACGCAGCTATTGATGCTCAGGGCCATTGAAAAATCGCAATTTGTGGCCTTCCGGGGTATCGGTGGCGGAGAGAGGGGGATTCGAACCCCCGGTACCACTTTTGGTAGTACACGCGATTTCCAGTCGCGCTCCTTCAGCCAGCTCGGACATCTCTCCGCAGTCTTAATTAAAAATTAACTGATAAAATAACACAGAACGCTGAAATTAGAAATTAGAAAATAATCCCGCAGGGCGGAATTGTAAATTTGGCCTTTATGTTTTTGTACTGTTGATGAACAAATTAAATTTTAGGCCGAGTTTTCAACTATTTCTATTAACGGCCACCTTATCAAAGTCGTGCCGGACCCTATCTGATAATTTTGCCATATTTATCTGTCCCAATCGCTACCTTCAAAAACTTGATGGACTCGTAAAAAGTCGAAAAATTTTCTTTTCCGTCATTCCGGCGAAAGCCGGAATCCAGTAAATTTAATACATTCTTGATGCCGGATCAAAGCCTGCCCTTTACCGGGTACGGGGTTCTGCATGACGATTTGGAGACTTTTTACTAGATTGTCAAAACTTAAAATCCCCAAAATGCCTTTTTACTTAAAGCCCTTTAGAATGTAAAGCAAAAAGCGATGTCAATAGCTCAATATTTAGTAGAGATACACAAATAATAACTTATCAATTTGTAATAATCTTCCGAAAACGACCGTGTCTCTGCCTGATATTCCGCAGTGATATTTTTTATTTTTTTTGCTTGCCCGTAAAAATTGATTTCTCTCGCCGGCGTTAAAATTAACAGGAAAGCGTCTGTCAATTCTGTTAATAAATTTATTTTTCGTATTCATTGACTCGTCGGTTGATAGAATGTCCCTATGTAATATCCCTTATTGTCCCTTAAGCGTGTCCCTTAATGTCCCTTATTTTTTCTATTACTTTCGATGATAATATATAATAAGTGCCTTTCTTTTCGCCAATTTTTTTTAAAAGGTCATTGGTGTTTAGCTGATTATCTTCGTAATTTTATGGTAGGTTCGCTCATTACAATGAAAATTTCTCCCATGATCTATGTTTAGGATCCTTTTTATTTAATTCATGCTTCAGGGCTGCAGTTTCAGATTTTGTTTTGACATACTAATTGCTTTTATTTAAAAATAAACATATCGTTTTTTTAATTAGTGATTTTAATATTAAGACTTCGCTTATGTAATAAAAAGTATCAAATATCAAGAAAATTTTACCAGATAATTATTATCAGGTAAAGGCGACTCGTTTTAAGGATAATTATCAACTTAACAGGGCATATTGGCCTGTTAATCAATGGTTGGGCATAGAAACACTTTCCTCATCTCTCCAATAAAAAGCTTGACATGTATATTATAGTCATATACGCTTATTGTTAATGGAAAAAGAATTTATTCATTTTGTCGGTTTCCAGTGGGACCAAGGCAATATCGATAAAAACCTTATCAAGCATGATATCGAAAACTGGGAATGTGAGCAGGTATTTTTTAATAGACCTCTTCTTGTTCTTGATGATCCAAAGCACTCAATCTCTGAAAAACGCTGGGCTGCCTTTGGCAAAACAGATGTTGATCGTCTTCTTATCGTCATATTCACAAAAAGGGATAACTTAATTAGAGTCATTTCCGCCAGGGAGATGAATAAGAAAGAAAGGAAATTTTACGATGAAAAAGGATAAAGCAATTCCTGTTTTTAAAAATGAGGATGAGGAGCGAGAATTCTGGGCCACTCATTCTCCGCTTGATTATTTTAATACAAAAAATTTTAAGAGAGCTTCTTTTCCTAAGTTAAAACCATCGGTAAAATCAATATCGATTCGGCTTCCAGAGGATATGCTTGCTGAACTAAAGACCCTTGCAAATAAAAAAGATGTGCCTTATCAGAGTTTGGCAAAAATCTACCTTGCCAGACAAATTTCTTTAGAGCGTGGTTTATTTCGAATCGCCCCGAAGAAAGAAATAAGGAGAATTGATGCCCAACAAGTCACTGGAGCAGATTTCTGAAAGGCTGTCGCCTTTCAGAAACGGCTCAGTTCTGCGTTCGGAGGAAATAAGCAATTACCAGACAATTGGAAACTAAAGCGCAATGGAACTGACAGCCTTAATTTTCAATTTTGTTAAGGAGTTGGAAGAGTTCTCCCACAAGTTGTCCGTTTTGGACCACGTTTGGAATGTTTTGTTTCCAGACCAGGGAAAAAAGTGGCATCATCTTAACGTGAACAAGTATAAGCACACCTTCTACATCACTCATGTCAGCGGCGATGGCGGCGGCCTGGAGGTCGAACCGAAAAAGGGTGTGCGCGCGATGGATTACCTGCGCGCCTCTTCTTACTCGATTGAAAACCATGGTCAATTGGCCGCAGCATGGGAACCGCTAATTGTATCCGCGCGCAAATGGCTGAAAGTTACTCGCAAGGACTGGATCAAGGCCAACAAACGAATTCATGTCGAGTACCCATTACGTAACAGATACGGAGTCGCCCCCAATGCTCTCATACGCGCCTCTCTGCCTGATATTTACCGCCTGGATATGGAACTGGGCAAGCACAGAACCAGAACGATGGTGCGTCTGGTGGAAGATGGCTTTTTCCTGAAAGCGGAGAATACGGAAGTCTCGTCCATGACAGCATACGATTATTTCTGATATTGCAAAATCGCATATATTGCCGGGATGCGCAAGGAGGAGACCGTCGATGATTCCTTGTCTGGTCGAGAGATGTATGGACGATATGCCGACGGCCGGCACGAAGGCCTTTTAGACATAGATCCATATTCCGAGGAGGAGTTTGCCGATTGGATCGACGGCGCGCATCCAAAAAGAGGAGGCGGCGGTCATCCGTGGGAGATTAAGCGAGGGGGCAACACAACGCACATAGACCTTACCGTTTCGCGCCCGTCCCCGTACCGGAAAGAGGGTTTCAAGGTCGAGATGCGAGGCGAATCCATAGGCAGAATGATAGAGACGATACGCATGTTCCTGGCGATTCACGAGGCCGGGATTCCCATTTCCATCGCCGATCCGGAGGGTGTCCGCAAACGGCTTCTTGTGCAAGACAAAATCGGAATCATCCCATTTTACGCCTCGCCGCACAGGGCTAACCAGCATTTCAGCCGAGAAGAAGATGTGTTCGACGTCATGTACTACGATGATCTTGGCCGCTTCAAGCGCCGGATAACCCCTTTTATCACATGGGAACCGCTGCCCATCCTTAAACCAACAGATACCTGAATATGGGCGAAGACACGACAGAGAACCGGCGGAATTGCCGAACGGCTTAAGTCAGATTGCAATTTCGCTAGGACGCTGTCCGGGAAGCTACTCGTGATGGTGCTCCACCTATCAATTTAGTTGATGGAGACCAACTTGCAGAAAAACTAAAGGAATTGGGTTTAGGAATAAAAAAAGAATTGGTTGAGAAAGTAACGGTTGATGAGAACTGGTTCAAAAGCATCTGAAATGTAAGTGCGCCAGATTGCCATTACGCTGCGCTTCATGCTTACTGGATATGCAGTAAGTTTTAACTGCAGGCATAAAAGGCATGGCCAACTTTTTCAAAACCGTTATAAATCCATTATCTGCCAGGAAGATATCTATCTTAAAGAGCTGGTGCGATATATTGTAACTGTTCACGGGTTCATGGGTTCAAAGGTTCCATTTTCGTCACCAGACTGAATTTGAGATGCATATTTACGAGAAAAGCGTCAGCTTTGTCAGACCTAATCCACAATTTGGAGACAAATTGGCAATTATTTGGGAAAATGTGCATATTTGACAATGACTTCTGGTCTTTAATGCCTTCTTTGTCCTTAATCCTGAACGTTGAACCTTGAACCCGTGAACAGTTACGGGCAAAGATTGTTCGTGATATCTCCGAACTCAGCAGATATAAATACTGTGATCACAGTGCGCTGATGGGAAAGAAATAGTACCCTTGGCAGGATACAGACTATGTGCTTCACCTATTCTGGCAGCAAAGCAGGTGAGATTAGTGGAACTTCTCCGGCAAAGCGGTTCGAAATGAGCCAACCAGGGATCGTATATGCGGTAAAAAAGGGAGAGAAGACAGCCAAAGAGAATAACTACCAATTGCCTAAATGAATTGCTTATTTACAAATGGATGTCCTCCCTCTTTTCAAAGAATGTTCAAACTTTGTCCAGAAAACGCCGACAATCTTGGCGGAGAGGGTGGGATTCGAACCCACGTGCCCCGCTATTAACGAGACAAATCGATTTCGAGTCGACCCCGTTACGACCTCTTCGGTACCTCTCCGGTTAATAAATACTGCTGCCCCACTGTATATTGCAAAATATCCATTTGCTCATAATGTCCGGTAATGCAAATTCCGTTATCGCCGTCTACGAAAAAAATCCTGCAAAAGCCCCTTGCATTCATTTTCCATTACGCCGGATACTACCTTTACCTGATGGTTCAGTCTTTTATCATTAGTCAGGTTATAAACTGAACCTGCAGCCCCTGCCCTCGGGTCAAAGGCGCCGAAAACAAGCATTTCCAGTCTTGCATTAATAATAGCGCCCATACACATAGGGCAAGGCTCAATAGTTACAAACATAGTCAAGCCATTTAGTCTGTAATTTTTAATAGATGTTGCTGCCTGTCTGATAACCAATATTTCTGCATGGGCAGTAGGGTCATTAAGGGAGATACATCTATTGTGATTTTTTGCCAATATTCTATCTGAATTGTCAATTAATAATGCCCCTACTGGGACCTCTCCTTCGATCCAGCCATTTTTGGCCTCATTAATGGCCTCTTGCATGAAATAATATGGATCCAAAATTTATCTTTATTTGTAACCGTTCACGGTTCAAAGGTTTCCCGCTTACAGCGGGATTCAAAGGTTGTATTCTCATCACCATACGCTATTTTGTAAGCGTTTTGTACGGGAAAACCGCCCGCTTCTACATCCCCACAAATCCGGAACATGGTACTTGCCGATGATGTGGCAAACCCCGTATTTTTTACGAGTATTTCGGGGATCCAGTTTCAGTCTTTTCTATAACCCTGAACCCTGAACGTTGAACCCTGAACGCTTACAAGATTTCTTTAGCATGTATC
>Ga0307991_1001955_pt1 | contig 14166 bp, 9 predicted proteins | sample EllFjometagen131_FD_203146 | JGI IMG/M metagenome (GOLD analysis project Ga0307991, IMG submission 203146) | Marine microbial communities from Ellis Fjord, Antarctic Ocean - #131 | ecosystem: Environmental > Aquatic > Marine > Unclassified | place: Southern Ocean | collected 2014-10-08
TAGTTGTAATCCTTTGCTGACCATCTATTAATAAAAATTCTCTAAAATCAATCATATCTACTTCATTGTTTGCTACATAAACAATAGTACCTAAAAAATGAGTTTTTCTTTCTAGATTATTATGAAGATTCTCAATATCGCTAAATAATTGAGAACATTGTTCATTTCTCCAATCATAATTTCTTTGGAATACGGGTATAATAAACTTTTTATCTTCTCCTGCTAAAAAATTTAGTAATGTTGTTTGTCTTGCCTCCATTTTTTCCTCCATTCATTTATTTTGATTTCCTGTAAAAAGATATAAAACCGAATCATCAAGCAGATTTACCACTTTTTTGATTATCTTCCGACAACTAACTTAAATTATGTAATCTAGTCACCACCTTTTTTGTAAAATAACATTCTCTAATTAAGTATAGCATATATTTTTACAAAAAACAGGAATATTTAAAAAATACAAAGTTACAAAAATTATTGATAGAAAGCAATCACTATAGTATACTCAGAATCCAAAATATAATAATGGTCTAAAAGATGACATTGTATAATTTTTATTTATCGTAAAATTATAGTTATCTAAGAAAAAATGGAGAGAGAGAATGATAAGAAGAAAATAGGAAGAATTTGTTTTAAAATCAAAGAATAGTAGAGTTTTAAGAAGGATAGATAACATTTTTTACTTTAATTTTGTAAACTATAGGTTTACAAAATTATTTATTACAAGAATTATAAAGCTTGTAGTTTAAAGTCAATAATTGATTAGTTTCAATATTTCAAGCAACGCATAAGCCTAATATTATAATATTAAGATAAAAGAAAAATAAAATTTGTAAAATTATACTTAATAAAAAAAAGGAAATTTCATTTCATTTTGTATATAAACCTAGAAATACAAAAAAATTAAGTTATGAAGTCAAAAATGTTGTGGAATAATAGTTATCTATCTAAAACAAGGGAGGAAAAATTATGTTGTTAAATTCGTTTGAGTTTTCAGATTCTATTTCAGGGTACGTTACTGAATATGATGGGGGGGAAAAATTTAAATTAAAGACATCAGATGGTAGAGATTTTGAGGTTATATTGGGTGCAAATTTATTTGCGAGAATGGTAAGAAATCTAAATGAACCTTATGGTGACTGTACAGGGCAAGTAAAGTCATTACTCAAAAAAGATCAGATGGTATTTGTATATGGTGTTTTTTATCCAAATGGAAAAGAATATATTTTTGAAGCAAAAATATTAGATTTTCCAGGAAATAAGATTGATAAATATAGGGTAGAAGAATCAGATTGGTGGGTAAATCAATCAAAAGCAATTGCAGATTTCTTTATTAATGCTCAATTTGGAGGTCCTGATAATATCAATTATGATAATTATAGAACTTCTCTTGCATTAACTGGAGAGCAAAAAGGAGATTATAGACAAGAAACAGATACTATTTCAAGACTTGTTTATGGATTTGCATCAGCTTATTTATTAACAGGAGAAGAAGTGTTTTTAGAAGCAGCAGAAAAAGGAACAAAATATTTGCAAGATCATATGAAATTTTATGATGTAGATGAAAATATTGTGTATTGGTATCATGGAGTAGATGTAAAAGATGGAAAAGAGCATAAAGTTTTCACATCAGAATTTGGAGATGACTATGATGCAATACCAATGTATGAACAAATATATGCTTTAGCAGGACCAACTCAAACTTATAGAATAACAGGAAATCCTATGATTATGAAAGATATAAAATTAACTATGGATTTATTTGAGAAATTTTATTTAGACAAAGATAAAGGTGGATATTTTTCACATATAGATCCAATTATGTTAGATCCGTTAAGTGATAGCTTGGGTCAAAATAAAGGAAGAAAAAATTGGAATTCTATTGGAGATCATGCTCCAGCTTATCTTATAAATCTTTGTTTAGCAACAGGAAATGAAGATTATTACAAATTTTTAGAATATACAGCTGATACAATTACAGATTATTTCCAAGATTATGAAAATAGTCCATTTGTACAAGAAAAATTCTTTGAAGATTGGAGTCATGACAATAAATGGGGATGGCAACAAAATAGAGGAGTAGTTGGGCATAATTTGAAAATCGCATGGAATTTAATGAGAATTAATAATCATATAAGCAAACCAGAATATGTTAAATTTGCAGAAAAAATTGCAGATATAATGCCAAAAGTTGGAATGGACAAACAGAGATTTGGTTGGTATGACGTTATGGAAAAAAACCTTATGGAAAACGAAGAACATCATAGATTTGCTTGGCATGATAGAAAAGCTTGGTGGCAACAAGAACAAGGAATATTGGCTTATCAAATACTATACGGACAACTCAAAAAAGATAGCTATTTAAAATATGCAAGAGAATCAACAGCTTTCTATAATACATACTTTTTAGATCATGATGATGGAGCAGTATATTTTAATGTGTTAAATAATGGAATACCATATTTATTAGGAAATGAAAGATTAAAAGGTAGTCATTCAATGAGTGGATATCATTCAATAGAATTATGTTATTTAGGAGCTGTTTATACTAACTTAATGAATACTAAAAAACCTTTGGATCTTTATTTTAAACCAATAGTTGGAGGATTTCAAGATAATATATTGAGAGTAGCTCCAGATATATTGGAAAAAGGAACAGTAAAAATAACAGAAGTATGGCTTGATGGTAAAAAATGGGATAAATTTGACGCTGAAAATTTAACAGTTCAGCTTCCTAATTTGAATTACAGACCAAAGATTAAAGTTAGATTGACTCCTGAAAAATAGTATGTTTTTCAGTTATAAAAGGGGAATATTTTAAATAGTGTAATAAAATTAACTTGGGTTAGGAGTTTTTCATTTCAAAAATAGAAATTTTATGCAAAAATTTAATTAAAAAACTTGTAATACAACCCAAGATTGGAGTTATTAAGAGTGGTATTAGGATGTAAGATTAAACATAATTTTTTTTATAATTGTAAAATGTTAAGATTAGGAGAAAAAAAATTAGGAGAAAAAAATTAAAAAATATCGTGATTTGTATAAAAAAATTTATATAAAAAGGATTAGGTAAGGAGATGAGCAATGGAGCTTACATTTGATGAAAAAAAAGGAATTAAAGTAGTCGGTTTTATAGGAAGGCTAGATGGAAATAATGCAAAAGAGGTACAAGAAGAACTTTTATCAAATATTGAACTTAATGATAAAAGTGAAATAATATTAAATATGCCAGGATGTGAATATATTTCAAGTGCTGGACTAAGATTACTTATGATTTTAGCCAAAAATTTGAAGATGAAGGGTGGAATAGGAGTTCTATCTGGAATGATAGAAGAGGTTAGAGATGTAATGGAAATGACAGGATTTAGTAATATATTTAAAAACTTTATTGATGTAGAAACAGCGATTGATTATATCCAATCTGAAAGGGAGGTCTAGAATGTTTAGAGTGGATTTATATCCTACGCATGAAAAAGATGGGATGAAAATGAGAATGGGAAAAGCTCTTCCTTTTGGAACAACTATCGTTCCAGGTGGAGTAAATTTTTCTATATTTTCACGAGATGCTACAAGTTGTGAACTTCATTTATTCAAAAAAGGAGAAAAAGAACCCTATGCAGTAATACCTTTTTTGGATGAATTTAGAATAGGAAATGTTTTTTCAATGATAGTATTTGATATCGATTATGAAAATATAGAATATGGATATAAAATGGATGGACCTAATGATCCTAAAAATGGACAAATATTTGATAAGACTAAAATTTTACTTGATCCATATGCAAAAGCTATAGGAGGTAGAGAAATTTGGGGAGTAGATCCAGATTGGACTGAGCCATTCCAACATAGATCAAGAGTTATATTTGATGATTTTGATTGGGAAGGTGATACACCTATAGAAATCGATATGAAAGATTTGATAATTTATGAAGCTCATGTAAGGAGTTTTACAAAGCATAAATCGGCAAATGCAAAATATCCGGGGACATATGCAGCTATAATTGAAAAAATTCCATATTTGAAAGAACTAGGAATTAATTGTATTGAATTATTACCAATATTTGAATTTGATGAATTTGAAAACTCAAGGATTTCAGAAGAAACAGGAGAAAGATTAGTAAATTATTGGGGATATAGTACAGTTGGCTTTTTTGCACCAAAAGCTGGATATGCAGCTACTGGAAAATTTGGGATGGAAGTAGATGAATTAAAAAATCTAATTAGAGAACTTCATAAAAATGGAATAGAAGTAATGTTAGATGTAGTATTTAATCATACTGCTGAAGGAAATGAAAGAGGACCGTATATTTCATATAGAGGAATTGATAATAAAACATATTATCTTTTAACACCTGAAGGATATTATTATAATTTTAGTGGTTGTGGAAATACATTAAATTGTAACAATCCAATTGTAAGAAATATGATTTTAGATTGTTTGAGATATTGGGTATCAGAATATCATATAGATGGATTTAGATTTGATTTGGCTTCGATATTATCAAGAGATCAAAATGGAGCACCTATGGCAAATCCACCTTTATTGGAAACTTTAGCTTTTGATCCATTACTTGGAAAATGTAAACTTATTGCAGAAGCATGGGATGCAGGAGGACTTTATCAAGTTGGTTCATTTCCTTCATGGGGAAGATGGGCTGAATGGAATGGAAAGTATAGAGATGATATTAGAAACTTCCTAAGAGGAGATTGTAGTGCAATAAGAGGAGTAATAGAAAGAATACAAGGATCACCTGACTTATATGGTTGGGAAAATAGAGGGGCTACGGCTTCAATAAACTTTATAACCTGTCATGATGGATTTACATTGATGGATATGTTTTCATATGATGAGAAACATAATATAGCTAATGGAGAAGGAAATAATGATGGAGGAAATGATAATAATAGTTGGAATTGTGGACATGAAGGAACAACAGATAATCAAGAAATAAATCTTTTGAGAAAAAAACAAATTAAAAATGCAATAACAACTTTAATGCTTAGTAGAGGAATACCAATGATTTTAGCAGGAGATGAATTTGGAAATTCTCAATTTGGAAATAACAATGCTTATTGTCAAGATAATGAAATATCGTGGTTGAATTGGGATTTGTTAAAGGAAAATGAAGATGTTTTTGATTTTTTTAAAAACATAATAAATTTTAGGAAAAATCATCCTGTACTTAGAGTAAGTCACTTTGATAGTTATTATACTAAAACAGGATATCCAGAAATATCTTGGCATGGTGAAGAAGCTTGGAATCTTGATTATGATTCAGATACATTAACGATGGCAGTTTTATTTTGTGGTGCAAAAGAAAAGCATAATACAGAAGAAGACGAATTTATTTATGTAGCGATGAATATGCATTGGGAAATGCGTGGATATGAATTGCCGTGTTTACCAGATGGGAAAAAATGGTATATTTCAATAAATACAAATATGAATTCTGGAGAAGATATTTGGGAATGCGGTAATGAAATATTGGTTGGAAATCAAAAAGAAATATTAGTAGGAGAAAGATCAATAATGGTCTTAATAGGAAAATAATTTTGGGAGGTAAAAAAATGAAATCAATTTTAGAATTTAATGTAGTTGAAAAAGATGAAGTAATAAAAATTGAATTAAAAGGTAGATTGGATGCAACAAATGCAAATGAATTAATGGAAGAAATAAAAAAATATATAGGAACACCAGTAAAGGAAGTTGTTTATTTTGTAAATGAATTGGAATATATTGCAAGTGCTGGGTTAAGAGTAATTATATTTTCAAAACAAAAGATTGGAAGAGATGCCAAATTATTATTAATTGCTCCACAGGAAGCAGTGTCAGATGTAATTAAGATGAGTGGATTAGATAATTTCTTGGAAATTCAAGACAGTTACGAGGGATAAGATGCTAGAGACAGACCTCATCCCCCAACCCCTTCTATATTAGGAGAAGGGGAGTCAAGTCCTCTCCTAATATAGGAGAGGACTTAGGTGAGGTCAGAAAAGGATTAATTGTATGAATTTAAAAGATTAAAAATTTATACAATTACAAGAAAAATACTAACCGCGAAAGTATCAGTTACATAATTATTAATTGAATATAATTACTTATGAAAAAGAGGTTGATATTATGAAAAAACTTATAGTAAATGCTAAAATAGAAAATTTAGAAATAATGATTCAATTTATATTAGAAAAAACAAGTATAATAACAAATGATGACAAAAAAATAGAAAATCAGTTAAGACTTGCTTTAGAAGAGGCATTAGTAAATGTTATAAACTATGCTTATGATGATGACGGAGATATAATTATAAAATTTGAAGAAATCAAAAAAGGTAGAATACAAATACAAATTATAGATTATGGAATAGAATTTGATCCCTTAAAGAAAGAAGACCCTGATATAATGATGGAAATTGAAGAAAGACAAATAGGAGGTTTGGGAATCTTTATGGTTAAACAGATAATGGATAATGTGACTTATAAAAGAGAAAATGGTATGAATATTTTAACCATGGAAAAGGAAATAAAATGAAAAAGGATATAATTCAGAACAAAAAAAATGGTTGGATAATAATGTTGCTTATATTTCAAATGTTTATTGTTAAATCATATGCTTCTGAATCGATTTTCAAAAAAGGGATTCAAAATAAAGAATATACAAGAGAAAATTTAGAACCCAGACTAAAAGAAAATGAAAAAAAATTCAAGATAGCATTGATACAAAGTGATGATTATCCAGAATATTATGATTCTTTTGTATCAATTCTTAATGGTCTAAAATTATATGGATGGATTGAAACTAATAATATTACAGACAAAAAAAATTATAAAAGTAATCGAGAACTAATAGCAAATTTGAAAAACAAAAAATTTAGTAATTATTTGCAAATAACAAGTGATGACTTTTTTAGTTTTGGAGCAACTGAAAAAAATAGAGATAGTAAAGAATTTAAAAAGATAATGCAAAATTGTTATGATAAAAAATATGATTTAGTTGTTTTATTAGGGACTTTGGCAAGTAAAGAAGTATTATCAAAATCAAAATATAGTATTCCAACAGTTATGGATGCTGTATCAGATCCGATTGGATCAAAATTAATATTATCGGCAGAAGATTCAGGAAAAGAATATTTAACTGCTAGAGTAGATCAAGATCAATATGTAAAACAACTTAGATTATTTCATGATGTAATAGGGTTTAAAAAATTAGGAATAATTTATGAAAATACTGAAAATGGAAGAAGTTATGCTGCAATACCTTCAGTTGAAAAAGTTGCTGAAGAAAGAGGAATTGAATTAATTCGTTCATATGGAGCTATGGCAGAACCAACATTAAAAGAGTATCCAAAAGCATTTAAGATGTATCTGAAATCAATGGATGAGATTTGTCCACAAGTAGATGCAATATTTTTGGGAGTATCTGGTGGATTGGAAAATGAAAATGTTGAAAATGTTGTAGACAAACTAATCCAATATAAAATGCCATCATTTACAATGGAAGGCGATAGATGTGTCAAAAAAGGAGTAATGTTGGGAGTATCAGGAAAAGAAAATGGATTATATAATGCAAAAAAAATAGTTCAGATATTAAAAGGGAAAACTCCAAGAGAATTAAATCAAAAGTTTGAAAAACCTCCTCGAATTTCAATTAATATAAAAAATGCAGAAATAATAGATGTCAATTTACCAGTAGATATTATTAGAAGTTCCGATGAGATATATACACAGATTGAAGGTGAATAGATATGTTGAAAAAACCAAGACTTTTTAAAAGTATATTAGCAGCTTTAGTTATATTATTAATATCAATTTCAATTAATTTTTTATTAAATATATCTTCTTTTGAAGATGTTTATAAAAACACTTTAATATCAAGATTTACGCAAATAAATACAGAATTGAAAGTTAGAATAGAAACAGGAATAAATTTTGGGAAACCAATTTATAAATTTACAAATATTGAAAAATATTTTGATGAAATATTAGAAAAAAATGATCAGCTTTCAAATATTTTTGTAGCATTAGATAACGGAGAAGTAATTTATAGTACCAAAAAAGAAAATGTTGGCTTATTTTTAAAAGATTCATTTATTGAAAAAGATGTGGAAAATAAACCAATCGTAAATAAAGTTAAAAATAAATATTATATTTATTCAACTATACTAAATGAAAATTTAAAAACAGAAGGATTTGTATATATTGAATTTAATGAAAAAATTATAAAAGATCAAGTAAAACAATTGATATTTGAAAAATCGAAAATGTTTTTAATTACTCTTGTTATAACTTTTTTGATTTTGATAGTGACGTTAGTTATGATGAGGAAAAAGGAAAAAAACAAATTTGTAATAATTTTAATTTTATTTATAGTTCAATTTATTTATACAGTTATTAATTTAAATGATTTCACAAAGTTATATATTGATTTGTTAAATTCAAATGTAAAAAAATTTTCATTAAAAATTGAAAAAGAGATTGAATATTTTGAAAGCTTGGGATTGAAAATTGAAAAATTGAATAAGTTTGATGAATATTTATCTAAAGAAATAAAGGGCGGTTTAGAATGTGAAGGTATAATGATAAAAAATAATAAAGATGAAATTTTATATTATGCTGATTTAGAAGGAAATAAAGAAAGTGTTTTTAATAATATAAATATTGAAAATTATTTCAAAGAAGTGGATAAGGAATACTTAATAGAAATCAAAAAAGGGTATGGAAAAATTATTTTGAAAATAAATGAAACAATGATTAAAGATAAAAAAAGTGAATTATTATTAGATAGTTTAACTATGATGATTATATCCTTAATTATTGGATATCAAATGTTACTCTTTTCATCTATAAAAATAAGAGAAGGAGTATCAAAAAAAGAGGAAAAAGACAGTAAAGAAAGTAAATATGATAAGAAGATTGTTATTCAATCACTAGCTTTTTTGTTTTTCTTTGCAGAAATGCTCCCATTGTCATTTATACCACTATATATCAAAAAAGTTTATAGTATGAATCCGATTAATATTTTTAATCTACCTGAAAATATAATATTAGGTTTACCTATTTCGGTATATATGTTTGGAACAGCAATTTCTGTTTTAGTAATTGGGTTTTTATCAGATAAAATTGGAACAAAGAAAATACTTATTTGGAGTTCGATTTTTCTTATATCTGGAGCAGTTGGAGCAGGGATAACAGAAGATATTATTAGATTATCAATTTTTAGATTGATTTCTGGAATTGGTTATGGAAGTATTACAATAACTTCAACAAAATTAATATTAAATGTTTTTAAAGATGGAAAAGTTGCTACAGGTTTTGGTTTTTGGGCAAGTGGTTATGGAGCAGCTTCATTATGTGCTATTCCTATTGGAGGAGTAATTGTTTTTAGATTCGGCTTTTTTGTAGCCCTTATGGTTTCAGCTTTTATTTCAATATTAATATTATTATTTGCAATTAAATTTATTCAATTGCCTAAAATTGAAAATTTAGAGGTTGATAATGATGAGACAAAAGAAAATATAAAGCAAGGAAATCTAAATATTTTTACAGATAAAAATGTATTTGCAAACTTTTTTCTTAGATTAATTCCATTTCATTTAGTATATGTAGGTATTTTTCAATTTATGATGCCTCTTTTCATGAGTACAAAAGGGCTGTCAGCAGCAAATATAGGTAGAGTTCTTACAATATTTGGTTTAGTATATTTGATGATGCCGTTGGTAAGTAAATTGGTAGATAAAATGAAAAATGATAGAATATTTATAATTAGTGGAAGTTTATTAATTGGATCTTTTTTGATTTTAATAAAGTTTTCTCAAAGTATGAATATGATTATATTAATTATATTAGGAATATCAATAGGAAGTATGATTGCAGATGCAGCAGAAGAATCATTTATTACTGCAACAGATAAAGCTATAGAATTAGGAGAAACTAAATTTATGAGTATTTATAATTCATATGAAAGAGCAATAATGGTAATTGCTCCTGTAGTAAGTAGTCTTCTTGTAGCTATATTTGGATTTGCAAATAGTATTTTTATAATTGGAGTGTATACAATAATTTCAACGATTATTTATATAATTATTAGCTTTATTCCCGGAAAGGAAAGGATTTATAATGAAAAAAGATAAACTAAAAATTTTAATTGTATTCGGAGGAATGTCAACAGAACATGATGTTTCCGTAATATCAGCATTATACACACTAGCAAATATTAAAAAAGATAAATATGAGATTTTTTCTTTATATATTAATCGTGAGGGAAACATTGCAGATTATTTGGAGTTTGAAGATTGTACAAAAAAGATATTCAAAAAATATTCCAAAAAAGTAATTCCAAAAGATGAAAAAGATATTGAAAAGACAAGAAAATTAATTATGCAAACATATTATAGTGAAAAATCATTAAAGGATTATAATGATGAAGAAAAGAAAACGTATCTTATAAAAGTAATATTAGAAAAATCAAATTTAGTATTTCCAATATTTCATGGATTTAATGGAGAAGATGGTACAATACAAGGGTTGCTTGAATTTTTGAAAATACCTTATATTGGATCAGGGATATTGGCTTCTACAGTAGGAGTGGATAAGGAAATCACAAAATCAATATGTATTGCAAATAAAATACCTGTAGTAGATTATACAACTTTATGTAAATATGATTGGTGTAAATCAGAAACTGTTAAAGAAGAATTATTGAATAATTTGGAATTTCCAGTATTTATAAAACCAGCACATTTAGGATCATCAATAGGGATTGGAAAAGCTGAAAATATTAAAGAAATAGATGAACTTATCAAAAAAGGGTTTGAGTATGATGATAAAATAATTTTTGAAAGTGGAATGAAAGAAGTAAGAGAAATAACGATAAGTGTAATGGGAAATTGTAGTAATATTATTTTAAGTGAATTAGGAGAGTTTAATAGAGAAGGTGTCGATTATTTTGATTTTAAAGCAAAATATGGTACAGAATGTAAGGAAGGAATGGTTCCAGCAAACATACCAAAAAAGGAAGCTACGCTCATAAAAGAATATTCTAAATTGATATTTGAAAAGTTGGGCGCAAGTGGATTTATAAGATTAGATTATTTTTATAGTGATGGGAAAATAGTTTTAAATGAGGTAAATACAATACCGGGATTAGAACAAGATGGAACTTTTGGGAAAATATGGGAACGAGTGGGATATAATTTTAATAGTTTTTTTGATAAAATAGTAGAATTTGGAATGGAAAGATATGCTCAAAAAAGTGATCTGAATTATGAATATTATATATAATTTATAGCCCCCTTTTCTTTTTAGAGTTTTCCCCCTGATAAGGGGCAAACTAAAGTAGGGATATGGGGTAAGGTCAAAAAAGTCTCCCTTTAGGGGGTTCAGCATTATAATTTTGCGATAAATATGAAATGTAGAATGGAAATTTTATAACTATGAAAATTAAGTTTATTTAGTATTAGATATTTAGGAAGGAGTTCTCATGGCAAAGTTAAAAATTCGATCAAAAATAATACTATTGGTAATGACAATAACAATAGTATCAATGTCTATTTTTTTAATTGTTTCTCAAGTAAGTGTAAAACAAGAACAAAACAATTCAATCAAGGCGATTGAATTATTAAAAGTAGAAGCAGCAAATGAAAGTGAGAAAAATTTAAAAGAACAAGCAGAAATATATTTAAAAAGATTAGTAATATCACAAGCAGATAATAGCAATTATGTATTTAAAACGATAGAAACACAAATCAATATGGCTCATGATATTGCAAGAGAGTTATGGATTAATCCAAACTCAAAAGCTGGACTAGAAAAAAATTATAAAAAATTAAGCAAAACAGTTGAAAATCTAAATTTAGATTTTTATTATACTCTAGCTCCAAAGGTAAAAGAAGAAAAATTGGAAAATGAATTGAAACAACTTTCAAATTTAAGTACAATTTTTAAAGCAATTGTAGAAAATAATAAAAAAATGAAAATATTACCCTTAGATGTAGATGGAGTGTATTTGGGGACAGAAACAGGAATATTCTATAATATGACTTGGCTTGCATATTATAATGAAAAATATGATGCAAGAGAAAGACCTTGGTACAAGGAGGCAAAGAATAAAAAAGAAATAGGGTGGTCAGATGTATATATTGATGACGCATCAGATGCTTTTACAATTACTTGTTCTAAACCATGTTACACAGAGAATGATAAACTAAAAGGAGTAATTGGAATTGATTTAACTTTAAATGCGATGGTAAATATTATTGCAACTCAAGTTAGTGACATAGGTGAAGCATTATTAATAAATAGAGAAGGGGAAATAATTACATATTCAAAATTAAGTCCCGAATTAAAAGGAATATTAGGAAGTGAAACGAATATATTTAAAAGTAAGAATGAAAAAATAAAAGAAATTGGAAATTATATGAAAAATAATGAAATTGGAATAAAAGAAATATCTATAGATTCAACTTCAAAATTAATTGCATTTGCTCCAATAGAAAGTACAGATTGGAAACTAGTTTTTTTAGCTTCTACAGATAATATAATGAAATATGTAAATCAAACTAAAGAGAAAATTGATAAAACTGGTGATACTTTAAAGAAATATTCTCAAAAAAGTTTTAAGAGAACATTATATAGAATATTAATTATATTTTTCTGGATAATATTATTTAGTATTTTATTCTTATTAAAATTCTCAGAAAAACTTACTAAACCATTATGTCTTTTAACCAAAAAAGTTGAAGAAATTGGTAATGGAGATTTGAATACAAAAATAGATATAAAAACAGGGGATGAAATTGAAATCCTAGGAAACGCATTTTATAAAATGATGGCAGATTTAAAATTATACATAAAAGATTTAAAAGAAACAACAGCAGTAAAAGAAAGAATGGAAAGTGAATTGCAAATTGCACATAAAATACAAGCAAGTATGTTACCAAGAATATTTCCACCTTTTCCAACAAGAAAAGAATTTGATATTTATGGAACAATGGATCCAGCAAAAGATGTTGGAGGAGACTTTTTTGATTTCTATTTAATTAACGATAATAAGTTTTGTTTTACAATTGCAGATGTATCTGGAAAAGGAATTCCAGCAGCATTATTTATGGTAATTGCAAAAACAATAATAAAAAATGAAAGCTTATTAAATGAATCATTAGATGATGTTTTTTATAAATCTAATAATGGTTTATGTGAAGAAAATGATGAATATTTATTTGTAACAACATTTACAAATACAATTGATGTACGAACAGGAGAATTGAACTTTGTAAATGCTGGACATAATCCACCATTATTATACAGAGAAGAAACAGGTAAATATGAATATTTAGAAATAAATAAAGGGTTTGTTTTAGGTGGTATGAATGATTTTGTATTCAAAAATGAAAAATTGAAAATGGAAAAAGGAGATATTTTATTTTTGTACACCGATGGAGTAACAGAAGCTATGAATATTAATAATGATCAATATTCTGAACCAAGATTGTTAAATATTTTAAATAATTTAGATACAAAAGATATAGTAGAAATAGAAAAAGTAGTCAAAAAAGATATAAAAGAATTTACAAAAGGAGCAGAACCGTCAGATGATATAACAATGTTAATCTTTAAGTATAATGGAGAAAATGTATAATCAAAAAAGGGGGAAAAAATGAAAAAGATAGGAATTTTAATAGAAAACCGATTTATTGATCAGGAAATAATTTATTATGAAAATCGATTTAAAGAAGAGGGGTATGAAGTAGAATTTTTAACAAGATTATGGGGAAATAAAAGTCTTAAATTTACAGGATTAGAATTAGGAATGGTTAAAGAAGTAGACAAAAGTTTTGAAGATATTACGGATGAAAAATTAGAAGAATATGTAGCTATAATTTCACCAGCAGGATATGTATCAGATTATTTACTTTATTCAAAAAAGCCCGGAGAACTTTCACCAGCGGTGAAATTTATAGAAAAAATAATGAAGAATAAGAAAATATTAAAAGGATTTATTTGTCATTCTCTTTGGATTGCAGGACCAATAAAAGAAAGTTTTGCAAACAGAGAGGTTACTTGTCATAATAATATAATAAGCCATGTTGAAAATACTGGAATAACTTATAAAGATGAAGATATATTTATAGATGATGATTTGGTAACTGCAAGAGAGGGAGGATTATTTGCAAA
>Ga0307991_1001956_pt1 | contig 14161 bp, 13 predicted proteins | sample EllFjometagen131_FD_203146 | JGI IMG/M metagenome (GOLD analysis project Ga0307991, IMG submission 203146) | Marine microbial communities from Ellis Fjord, Antarctic Ocean - #131 | ecosystem: Environmental > Aquatic > Marine > Unclassified | place: Southern Ocean | collected 2014-10-08
CCTGACTTTCGTGACGCAATAAAAAGGGGCACTGAATCTATCAATGAAAAGATTGAAAATGCACTATTTAAGCGAGCTGTCGGATACAAGGAAGAAGATGAAGAAGTAGTAGAATCCAAGATGAGATATGAGTTTACTGGTAAGGTAGATAAGAACGGAAAACGAGTAAAGATATTGGTTGGTCAAGATGATCACATTAGAAAAACGAAACGCAGGATAGAACCATCCGAGACAGCCGGCATCTTCCTACTAACAAACCGCAAGAACTCTAAATACAAACGCAATCCTGATCTACACCAAAACGACAAATCCATACAATCCGTTGACTTCAATTACATTAACATTAATGAGTTCAGTATCATACCAGAGATACAGCTATTCAGGCACCAGTTGAAGCTCATACATTCAGAGCGGAAGTGGAAAGCATTAGTAGCTGGTTACGGATCAGGCAAAACATACGGCGGCGCTACCTGGGTAATGGACAGGATAAAGAAAAGACAAGGTAAGGGAGTTATCGGAGTTTATGCGCCTACCTACCGGCTTATGGAAGATGTAAACATTCCTGAGTTACGTAATTTCCTGAATAAGTATCTAATTCCATACAAGGAAAATAAGGAACAGAAAAAGTTCATACTTACAGGTGAATTACGTGGTGAGATATGGTTCAGGTCAATGGACGATGCAAATAAGCTAATTGGATATGAAACCACAGACACCTGGCTTGATGAGTTCGATACGCTGAAGCCACAGAAGCAAAAGCAAATATGGACCGCTATCATACAGCGTAACAGACGTACATCGAAGCATGGTGGCGATAATAATATAATTATAACCACAACACCGGAAGGATTTAGATATACATACGAGTTGGTTCAGAATGGATCTGTTGAGCATATCAAAGCCAAGACAGACGATAACATTTTCCTACCAGATTCATACATTGATAACTTCATATCTCAATTTGATGATGTACGTATCCAGCAGGCGCGATATGGTGAGTTTGTGAACCTTACCGGATTGAGAGCTTATTACGCATTCGATCAGAAACGACACGTAACCCCGTCAAATATATTAGCAGAGTTTCCGCAGCATCTACATTGTGGCATGGATTTTAATGTCGCGCCAATGACTGCGGTCGTGGGATTCACGCAAGACAATATCAGCAGGTATGGAAAGGAATATTACATAATGGATTCTAATACGTATCAGATGCGCGATGTATTATTACATGATTTCCCGGATAAGCAGATTGCAATAAGACCGGATATGACAGGTAATAAACGGGCATCTAATGCCGCATACGGTGTCACAGACCATAAGATATTACAAGATGCAGGATTCAGGATTGAGGGCACGAATAACCCTGGTGAACGCGATAGATTGAATATGGTAAATTGGGCGTTCAGTAAGAACAAAATATTGATAAATGATAAGATGATATACCTGATTAATGATCTCAATCAATGTACCGTAAATGAGGCAGGCGCACTGAATAAAGACGGTGGAGTTAATAAGTTGTTGACACATATATCGGACGCGTTAGGATATGATGTGTATCAGCAGTACTTTGCTGAATACTTTAATTTTAAGATTTATCAGAGATAAAAACAGGAGCACAAAATGATATACACAAACAACACGGCAAAAGAAGTAATCAAGGCGTCACAGATCACAGCAAAATGGCAGTGTGACAGTGATCGCAGGCAATTAGCTGCATTCGCATACGATATGTATAACGGTCTATATCAGGAATATCTTAATGAGAAGATAGACCAGGACGTTGACAGCCAGGGTGATGAATCAGAACTGAAAACCTGTATTGATTCCGCTGATATGCTTGCAAACATCACAAAGGATATTAGTCTTGTATTTGCTGAACCATTTGAGGTGTCAGTTGTGGATAAATCAGGCGAGGTGAAGGACGACCAAACAGCAGCCTTAAATGAGATACTGAAGAAAGCTAATAAGGACGTTGTCGCGACTGAAATTAATAGATTAACTAACCTGTTTTTTGATATGACAGCAATACCAGTTACCCGTAACGGTAAGATTGAGATCGATCTCATTACTCCTAACCGGTCATTTATTACAGGAAATATGTACGATCAGACTAATGCCGATAAATTCTATTATCAGATTGGTGAAATGCCGAATGACCAGAAAAATAATTCAAGGTCGGACATCTATATGGAATGTGATACTGAAGGAAAACGACTTGTAATCATATCCGGTGCAGAGGGAAAGGAACGGAAGATATTACCATACACCGATGCTGAATATGCAGATTTTGAGGATACAACGAAATATCCGTTTAACCCTGCTACTACATTCAGAAATTATCTTAACATATCATCTTACTGGCATACTGGTCTTAATCCGCTTGTATCTAAGTCATTAACACATGATCAGCGTCTTACTGAGTATAATCTGGCTAAAGTATATCAGCAACCATTACTTGTGTCTTATGGTCTTTCAGATGACCAGAAAATAACAATAGGTCATAAATCACGTGTCAATGTACCGCCTAATGCTATGCAGGGAAAACAGGACGTTCAATATGTGACACCGGATCAGAAGCTATTGGACCTGATGAAAACTTTAGAAACTGATTCTAAGGAAACTAAGCTGGCACATCACATGAGCGAATCAATGGTTACTGGAACCACTGCTACATCCGGGTATCAGTTATGGTTACAAAAAGCTGAATTGCTGCACTGGAATCAATCACAGCGTAAGTATTACACTGAACCACTTAGACAGCTATGTTTGAATATTATGGCACTGAGCAATCAGTATAAGGGATTAGGTGGATCATTCTCTGAAGGTCTTGACGTACAGATTCAGTATGGTGATCAGAAATTCATTGAGACACCAGACGAAAGGATTAAGCGCCAGGCGCAGGAAATGATGTCAGGTACCAGGAATCTGGTGGATATAGAAATTGAGAATAGCGGTGGAACGCTGGAACGCGAGGACGCGTTAAAGATTGTGATGGATCGAGTAAAAGAAAAGCGCGATATTAGTGCCTTGAATGCACCAGCGTTTGAAGTTGCGAGTACTGAGGAATAATGCCAACCACTATACAGATGATAGACTCACAGGTAACGCGGTTCAATATCCAAATGGAGCGCGTCATAAAAAAGATGTCAAACTTCCTGAACAGTAGCATCAAAATGACAACAGAATCCGGATTAATAGTACCGGTAGCAGAAAACTTTGATAATGTATCAGTTGTGGCAGGTGAATTAATCCAGGCTTTAGAGGATGCCGGATATTATGATTTAATTAATAAGTTCAGCCAGAATAACAGCGATTTCACTGCACAGCAGATCAAGGAGATGGGTAAGCGGTTCAAAGGTACAGCAACTTATTACGGAGCGATAGAGAAAACCTCATTGAATGGACTAAAAAATATGCAATATGCGGGGATGGCAAGTCTGGGGCAAAATACTATGGCTTCTATCTCAACAGCTCTGTATGATAGTGTATTAGCCGGAACGAGTAATGCTCAATTAACATCGAAATTAGGTAAAGAATTAGGCAAACTTGGTAGGTATGCAGAGACGTATGTCAGGACTGCAAAGCGGGAATATAGCCAGCAGACTGAATATGAGATATTGCGAGCTGCTGATATTGATAGAGGTGAAACGATATGGGAGTATATAGGCGCGCCATTGCAGGATAATAGTCATGCTGAATGTATATGGGCTATAACTGAGAAGATACACGCACCGTTCTTTACTACCGCTGAGATGGAGGAATTTAATGCGGGTGGTGGATTAGATCACACTGAGCCACGGTGGAACTGTCAGCATATATTCGGGATCACTGATATGACTTTTGCGGAGTATGAGGAAGTTTAAATCTTGACTAATATTAGTTAATAATTATTGTTGATTTTGTACTAAGGAGGTACTTATGAAAGCACTATGGAATGAAGCAATTGAACTACTGAAAGAACACGAGCCAAAAGATGGCTATTATCTCGCATTCAGTGGAGGTAAGGACTCAATTGTATGTTACGACTTACTCGTGAAATCAGGTGTCAAGTTTGATGCTCATTACAATTCTACGACAATAGACCCGCCAGAATTGCTCAGATACATGAAAGAGAATTATCCTGACGTAGAATGGCATTATCCTGTTTATAAAAAAAAGGCAACTAACTTTTATCAGTTAGTTAGGTCGAAGGGGTTACCGACAAGAAAGTTTCGGTGGTGCTGTGGTATATTAAAAGAAGGTGGAGGATTTGGAAGGTTTATGATTGACGGCATTAGGGCGGCAGAAAGCCATGAGCGGTCAAAAAGAGAGAAGATGGAATACTTCCTCAAACCCTACTGGCGGAAAAAATATAAAGGTCAAGACATCAGTCTTGATTTACTGGATAAGTTAAAGGAAGAGAAAAGGGCTAAAAAGGTTATTCATGTTATATTCAGCTGGTCTGATGCTGAAATATGGGAATATATTAAGTCAAATGATATTCCTTATTGCAAGCTGTATGATCGGGGATGGCATCGAATAGGTTGTATCTGCTGCCCCGCCAAGAGAGCCGGAAGGGCAAAAGATTTAGAGATGTTTCCAACATACAAGGAAAATATACTTAAATCAATTAAATGTGTGATGAATGAAAAGGGATGGTTTGCTAAGTTTGAAGATGAAACTGAAACTCTTAATTGGTGGCTATCTGAAAAGAGTGAGGATGATTATTTAGCAGAAAAAGCAAATGAAGATAAAATTTGAAACATTACACAGGAGGTTACTATGAAAAAGACATAAATTACACCTAAACATTATCCAAGACCTGGCGTAAAAATCAGGTCTTTTCTTATTTCATACCCAAAATATCTAAAAACCCCATTATTGCCTATATTTTTCGACATAGTATTACCAATCATATGTGTGAAAGCATAGGCAATCGTATGTACAAAATTATAACCAATCGTATGTGCAAAAACATAGGCGTTTGCATTCTTATTCTTATTCTTATTCTTATTTTAATTATAAATCAATCAATCTCGCGCATACGCGCAAGGCAGATTTCAAGATGATTGATTGATTTTCCGCTTCGCTTGGATTATAGAAGAAAGAAAGATAATAATCCTATTGACAAGATTTACCCTACAATCCAGCAATTATTACGGAGGCTACGAAATGACGATAAAAGAAATTGTTGCTCAGGTTAGAGCAAAACTGCCCGCCGAAGCATCGGCAGAGATTGGAACACTTCTTTCCGAGATCGAGAGAGAAGGAAACACGCTGCTTGCAGACCGTACAGCAGCTAATCATGAATCATCGTCCCGAAAAGAGAAAATCCGGGAGCTTACCGCTAATATCGAAACTCTGAACACTGAAATAACAACCGCGAAAACTGATCTTGAAACTGAAAAGAAAAACAGCGAAGGTTTAACACAATACAAAACAAAATGGGAAACAGACAAGGTTAAACGCGACGAAGCCAACGCGGCAAAGTGGACAGAGCGAGCAAAGATATTTGACTTGAAAGAAACTGATGACGGATATGAGCAGATAGGCAAGGTCAAGGTTTATTACAAATTCGGTGAGGAATTAACACCGGATGAGATTACAGCCAATCTTGCTAAAGCTGCTGAACATGAAGCACTGGGACTTTTCAAGGATAATAAACAACCACCGCCCGGAACGCCCGGAAAACAGCGGACAAATAATAGCAACTTGAAAGAGGTTAATTTTGGATATTAACCTCAATAAGAGGTAATGATATATGCTTACATTACGAGACATACTGGTTGAGCAATCAATTAATGGTCAGCCTATCATGGATATGGTGGAGAAGAAAACCGGAATTGCAATGACAATGGGAATCATCCCGTCAAGCAATGGTACTTATCATAAGTATAAGATTTCCGGCTCTCTTGCAACACCAACAATCAGACAGGTCGGGGGATCAGTAACTCCGTCCTCAATCAATAACACATTAGGTCGTCAAGACCTTCAGCAGTTCACTATCCTTCAGGCAGAAGATGCCAAAACCGTTGCAGAGATTGGCGGTGGTATGGATCAGAACGCAGCCAACAGTTACTTCAAGGGCACGTACCCGCAAATGCTTGAATCAATGCTTCAGGCTCTGTCCAAACAGATCATCTATGGTACAAACAGCACGTTTGGCGATGAAGATGGTTTCAAGGGCTTTCATGATCACGCAAAGGCTAACAGCAAGCGTACCCAAATGTCAGGGACACCCGGAGGCAATACTTCAATCTTTGTAGTACGCTGGAATCCTAACTTCTGTTCTGCATTAGTTGATCCCAATATTATCAAGGGTGCAAAGAACTTGATGTATTCAACTCAGCCAATCAGAGAAAGCCAGGACACTAACGTCAGTACTTATGCTCAAATTCCATCCTGGAAAAGCTGGCACTTGACCGATCTCGGTCTTATGGTTGCAAGCACTGTATCAGTTTGGGCTATTACACAGGTTGATGCATCACATATCCCAACTTCCGCACAGCTTATGGCTGCAATGCGCGGCGTTCATAGCGATCGTGACATTGTAAACACAAAGATATACTGCAACGAACGCGGGCGCGATTTCATCTTTGGACTGAATGATGCTAATCTGCAATCAACCTCAGAAACCGATAAATATGACAACAGAATCATGACCTTCAATGGTGTTGAGATAGTAGTGGACGAAAATATCTCAGACGTTGAAACAGCGGTTCTGGATTAAGGGGGATATTATGGCAAGACACGGATACAATCCAATACAGTCTGATGAAGACTTCAGTCTCCCGAATGCAAATACCGGATACAGTGCAAACTTCACTTATGTTGGTGCAAGCAACGGCAAGCAACGACTTCTGGTAATTGCCCAAACAGAAGTATCAATCGCAACAGGGCAGGCAATGAGTATTGAGTTCATGGCGGGAAGTACCGCGAACCCAACAACCGGACCCAAGGCAGAGAATCATATTTATCTTCAGCACAAAACAAACGCAGATGGTACATTGACATTTGCAATTGGTGCAGTTATTGTAGATTATGTACTCCCGGAAGGGCAGCTTGATGCCGGTGATTATTTCCGCCTGTTATTCACTACAGATGCGAATGAATCGTCAGAAGATGTTGACATCCTACTCGTAGGCTGGGGCGACTAATAACAATCAGGGGATGGTTTAACATTTAAGATGGCGGCGGGAACTCCGTTGCCATCCCCACAACCTTACGGAGGCTAAAATGCCGATTGAAAAAACAGATTATTTCCAGGTGACGACTAAGGATCAAAAATCCAAGGTAGTCAGTATCGGGGAATTGACACAGGCAATAATTGCAGCGTTACCAAAGAAAACACCAGCACCAAAGAAAACACCAGCACCAAAGACGGATTAGTATATAATGGCAGATGCAACAGGAAAGTGGGATGCAGCTACTCTAACAACAGTGGCAAGTCTTACAAAAATAGAGCGCGAAATAACTCAGCTTGTGGATGATGGCACAGATACATATTCCGTTCAAGATGCGAATGTTGCATCTGCGATTACTCCAACGTCAATTAATGTTAGTAGCGGGTTAGGTATTCTTGAAATTATTGGAATTGCTGAGACTGAATGCGTATTTGACGGATTTTCAATTGTCGTAAATGGATCTGATGATGATATTATATTCACCGCTTACGGGACCGGATTAGTTTTATATGTCAAGACAGGAACCGTGGCAGCAGGTGCAGAACTATTTCGATATGTTATACCATCAGATTTAGAGGATTACTTCAAACCAAAGATTGCAATAGGCACATCCACCGGGACAATTAGTATCTATTCTGAATCAGTATATGACGATAAAATTGAGATTGCGAAAGAAATGTTAGGGGATGATGCCTCTGAGATGTTGCTTAATAATCATTTATTGGAATATATTGAGGAAGATGATGATATACTCGATTGCATCTATACACCTGCAGATTTAGGTCTTGTATCCGACTTCCTGACATTATCACTTATTTACAGTGATCTTGCTCAGGGTGATGCTGAAAGTGCTTTCATGAATAAGTCAAAATCTTATAGAAAAGATTACACCGATCATTTAAGAAAGAAATTCAAACTATTAACTATTGATCCTGACCAGGCAGGCGGATCATTGATATATTACAGTAAGATGAGCTATATTCCCCAGGCTGGCAGATAATGGCATCTTTTACGATTGAAGGTATGGATGGATTTGTAAAAGAAGTGAATCAAACATCTAAAGAGATTAAGGCATTACCGGCTCAGATAGTTAAAGTATTATCTACGGTTAGAAATAAAATGCTAAATGATACTATCTCAGGTATTGATTATCAAGGGCGCAGATTCAAACCTTATAGCAAGATGTATCAAGCCGTAAGATTAGACAATAATAGGCAATCTTCACCTGTTTCGCTAACGTGGCATGGAGATATGGTTAGATCAATGAAAGCCTTCAGGATTGCTAACGGCGGCGAAATTAGATTTGATTCTACCCGTGAAAATACGAAAGCTGTACGACACAATGACGGAATTGGAGTGCCAAAACGGGAGTTTTTTGGGCTCAGTAAGAACAATATTGAATACATAGAAAAGCGACTGCTAAGGACAATAACACTATGAGTGCATCAACTCCATACGAATTACTGACAGCAATTAAGAGTGCGTTGAAGGATAACGGATCATTCAAGTATGTTGGTTATTACCCGGAAGAAGTAACAAAAGCTATGGGTGCAATTCAGAACACCAGCAAGACAAATTACGCAGCTTGTATAATTGAGGACGGGAACGAGACTGAGAGTTTAGAATATCTACTTAATGGATTTGATAATATAGATTTTGATATCGGGATTTATTTCTATATAAGCCGGGGGACGGGTACGATAATTAAAAGGCTGCATGAATATGAGGTAATAATTAAAACAATTATGAGCTTATCCGCCACATATTCAGGATTAACCGTAAACTTAACCCGGTTTATATCTACCGAAAAAGGCATTCCAACGGGTGAGATAAATGAGACGAATATGATCGGTTACGCAGATGGAATATTTGGAAGAAAGTTAAATTACACAATAAATATGCAGGTTACCCGCGCGGGTAACTGCTAACAGGAGCTATATTATGGCAGAAAGATGCGGACAAAATACCCTATTTATGGGTGCCGTAGAAGGTACATACGGCACAATAAACAAGACAATTGAGCTTAAAGCTGGCTGTAAGTTCAATTATGTGGAAGTAGTACCGGAAATGGCTATTCCAAGAAATACAGGTCAAATAGTGACTGACATAATGGAATCAGACAAAGATATTAGTTATGTGGACTGCACAGTTGAGGGGGTGTTGACAAAATCAATGCTCAATTTCCTGCTTGAATTATTGACTGGAGATGATGAGGCTGGCGATTCTGCTGATATTTGGACTCATAATAATTCATGTGCGAGACCAGGCGCTTCACTATATCGCTATACCGATATTGGCACTCTGGAAACCCCCACTGACGATGTATATGACGTGGTTACTGGTGCAATATTAACCCAATTTGTATTGAATTTTCAGCAGGGCTCACCAGTCACATTCTCTGCCACATTCAAGGGTGAGGCATTAACAAGGGAAACAACTAATGCCACAACTAATGCGCTGATATTGACAGCAGTAACGGACGCATCACACCCAAATGATGACATTGCCAAATATTCTGATCTCTCTGTGGTATTAGGTGGGGCAGCAATAACGGCATTTAACGGCGGAACATTGACGTTGACAAATGAGCTTGCAGGGGATGATATACTGTTCCAGAATAGTGACACTATTATCAATCCAGTAATCGTCAGAGCCGGAGGAACATTGACTGCAAGCTGGATATATGACGCAGACAACGATCCGCACATAAATTCCAATATTCAAAGCACTGCACAGCTGGACCTCGTTACAATACTAATTGGCACTGTTCATCAATATTCTTTCAGTACTTATGGCAAGGTTGAAAGTTACGAAAACCCGGAAGTGGATCGCGGAAAGATGATGGGGTCGTTCACAAAAAAGATTATGGGTAATATTGATGAGGTAGTACCAACAGCAGCACTAACTATAACATATACTGACTTGACACCAGCAGAGTAATAGGAGAAAAATATGATAGTTAAAGACAGACAGATATACCAGGTAAAGTTTATCCATATCAGTAATCCTAAAGTGCCGCAAGGTGTTGTAGTGATTGCAAGCAGTTACGACAATGCAAGGGATATATTCACGTCATCAGGTATAGAATTTGAGAGGATCACCGCTATTTCTCAGATCGCACAAAGTTTTCTTACGGATGAAATAAAAGTAACCTGCACAGACAAAACAAAGCCTAAAAAGGCAAAGGATAAAGAATGATCTGTTTTATGAATGACAACCCTAAGTTTTACAAAGTAGTGGAACTTGACGGGGTTAAGGTAGCAACGGTGAAGGCTAAAACTCATGATGATGATGTTGAGATACAGGATCGCGCATGGACTAAGAAAGTTGTCAAAGGCACTTACGAAGTTGATATAAACTTTGAGAGGGCTAATATCATCAGAATTAGACGCGCATTAACCGGTGATGAAAAGGTTGGCTGGGAATCAGACAGGAAAATCACTGAGGAAAATATCAGTTTACTTCCACCAGATATATTCGGTGCAATCTTATCAACGATTAACGAACTCGATAAATCCTGGGCTGATGGCACAGTCTCAAAAAACTGACAAAAGCCGTCCGGTTTCAACTTGAAAACAGTGGGACTGACATAAATGAATTGTTACGAAATGCCGGACGGCATTATTTCTGTACTGATTGTCCAGATTATGATCACTGTAACCATGACGGGGCTTATATTTATCCGGGAGTTAGCCGGCTTCTTTCATTCTGGAATCGTGACGAAAGCCCTTATGCAGGCAACTGGATGAATCAGCCGATTGGGTTTAGTACTTACATGAATATTTGTAATACGGAGAAAGCTTTATATGTGAAACGTGAAGCAGCTAAAGGTAAATAATAATGGCAGAGAAAAAGCTTAAGATAAAGATCACGACTGAGGGCGCGCAGAAGTCAGCGCAGCAGGCGAGCGGACTAACCTCTGCATATAAAAAAGCGGCTGGAAGTATTGCGGCGATGGGTTCAGCCTATCTCATAGCAACTAAGGCAGCTAAGTTTTTCAACGACAGCATAAAACTTGCCGTTAAGCAAGAATTTATCTATAATAGATTGAGGACTGCCGTTGAGCTTACTGGAAAGAGCTTTGATGATCTAAGACCTTCACTAATGAAAACATTTATTGCCCTGCAACAGGTCACAGAATTTGGTGATACACAGAGTGCCGATGTATTAATGAAGCTAATGCAGTTTACTGGTGACTATGACAAAGCGCTTGGATCATTGCCTATCACGCTTGATCTTGTGGCTTCAGGTATGATGGACATGAATATGGCGGCTCGATTGGTTGCAGCTGCGTCTCAGGGTAATATCTCAATGCTTGGTAGATATATTGCGGAGCTTAAATCCTCTGTAACTCCACAGATCGCGCAGATGGACGCAGCAGAACGGGCGGCATTCGCAATGCAGGTACTTAATGATAAGTTTGGTGGAACTGCTATAAACAAGATGAACGCTTATGCAGGTAAAGTTGCACAGTTAAAAAATTACTTTGGTGATTTACAAGAGGCAATAGGCGACAGGTTTATACCAGTGTTGTCAACAGCCACCTTAGCGGCTACTTCGTTTATAAAATCATTAACTGAGAATGATTTACAAAGCACTATTGCTGAGCTTGAAAGGTATGGTGTCAGCGTTGAAAAGATACAGGAGCTTGAAAAGTTAGGAGTACAGCTTGATTTGATTGAGGTAGAGTCTCAACTTAAAAAGATCAATACAGAGGGTAAGACAAGGGAGGAATTAGAGCAGGGCATAGTTGACAGGATAAAGGAAAGGGCGGCCATTGCTAAAAAGTTAGCAGATGAAACTATTGCTAAACAGGCAATTATAAATGAACTTGCAAAAGATGAAAATCAGATAAAATTGGGAATGAATCAAAATGATGCTAACCGAATATCTGGGTTAAAAGGTCAGCTTGCATGGGCTAACAGTGGTGTTATATCTCTTGAAAAACAAGCAGAAGCACAAAATAAGTTAATCGAAGGCGACAAAGAGATAATAAATCTGCTTGCCGATGCCGCAAAATTTGAAGGTCAGCTTGCTATCCTATCCAATGACCAAACCATAGATATTACTGCGGATGTGAAAGCAATAACTTTCTCTGCTGACGTTGAGCTTCCGGACCTTGGTGATATGTCATTAGAATTTGACGCTGGCTCATTTGAAGAAGATCAAGAAAAAATGATCGCCGCCACTGTGAAAGCGCTTATAAAAATGTTCGAGTTGCAAGAACAATTTGACGATGGAGGCAAGGACAGATTACAGATACAGCAGGAAGCCGAGATTGAGAAGTGGAAAGAATACTACGACACACTTATTGATTTAGATGGCTCATTCGAGGCAAAGAAAACAGAGATAGACAGTAAATATGCAGGCATTCGCGAGAAGATATCAATCAGAGAATTTGCCAGGGAAGCGAAACAAGTAGGACGCTTAGTCGGTGCATTAGGTGACTTGGCAGAAGCTACGGGCGCAAATGCCGAATCCTTAAAAGTAATAAAATCAGGTGAGGCAATTATTAATACTTACGCGGGTGCAGCCAGGGCATTAGCAGATTATCCGGCTCCGGCATCATTCGTTGTTGCGGCTTCCGTAATCGCTTCAGGAATTGCTAACGTAGCAAAGATAAACGCAACAGGCTTCCAGTTCGGTACAGGTGACGAAGGTTTCAAAGTCCCGTCAGGTAATCCGAGAGATAGCTTTTTATTTGCTGCCCAGAGTGGTGAAAACGTGACAGTAACCCCGGCAGGAAAACCAAGTAGTAGCAGTAACACTGAATTGCTGGCAGAAGTAAAATTACTCAGAACAGCTATTGCATCACAGCCAAAATATATAATCAGAACAATAGATAAGTTTGAAATGTCAGAAATTGTGGAAGATGGTAATTATGCAAGGTCGAGAACATGACCGGATATTATTTAACATTCAATAATGGCACTGATTTTGAGCTTTACGGTAATCTAAAATTAGGCAGTAAGAAGCTCAAACAACAGGATTGGTTCATGTTAGAGCCTCAAACATTATCGTTTGACTTACTATATTTTTCCAATGCGAATGGTACACAGGAAACACTAAGCAATACAATAATTGATACTATATTCATGTTGAGAGAGCCGGTAAATGGGCTTATTCCATGGTATATTGTAAGGATGTATTTTGACAGCACTTTGTTATTTACAGGCATTGTAGATTTAACTCAATCAAAATATAGTGAAATATCTAAGAAAGCAACCGTAACCTGTTATGATTATTTGAAATTGTTATCAGTGCTAAAGGATGATGATAAGAGTATAGTTGACAATAGATATTCATACTCTGATTATTTAGTTTTATTGCAATCTGCATTAGATGAATTAGCTATAACAGATATTGACGTTCATTCTTCAGGTGGAATACCTAATGGACAGCTTACTGACGCTATTAGTATAAGCCTTTTTCAAAAGATACAGGCATTCGAGGGATACCCAGAACAGACACTTGAACACGGATTTATATTTAATACCGAAGCCGGTACAAAGTATTTTGGTTGCTTATTTTTCCTTTTTATTAACATACGTCCTGGTCAAAGCGAAGAAGGTGAGTTTGGGTTTATTAGCGAAAGCATTTTGATTTCATTTGATGGGTTAAATTATAGCAGATTGATTAGTAATACTGGATTTGATATTTATGAATATGACGATAATCCGCAAAATGATTTAGAAATTGTAGATCAAAGAATAGGAATATATATAAAATATATGCGGGAAATGAGGGAGTATTTATCATTTAACCAGACAGATTTAGTTCTTGCTCCAGATGTGCTTACTGTTAGCGGTTTAATATATAATTATCTTGCTAATTCATACGGAGGTTTAGACTCAACTATATCCATCACTGGAAGTATGTTCAGCTATTTCCACACAATAGGAAAATACCTAAAAGATGGGCTTAATGATGAAAACACGACAAGTATAATTGATGTATTAAAAATGTATCTCATGGCGAATAATCAGATATGCTATGCT
>Ga0307991_1001957_pt1 | contig 14151 bp, 7 predicted proteins | sample EllFjometagen131_FD_203146 | JGI IMG/M metagenome (GOLD analysis project Ga0307991, IMG submission 203146) | Marine microbial communities from Ellis Fjord, Antarctic Ocean - #131 | ecosystem: Environmental > Aquatic > Marine > Unclassified | place: Southern Ocean | collected 2014-10-08
CCAATATTTTTCCTTGCTGATATAGTGGATCTTCCATCTCTAGCCCGGACTGAGCCAGGGCAGTAGTAAAAATAAAAAAGAACATTATGGTGATATAAATTAATTTTGAATAAAATAATTTCTTCATTATTGCACCCTTATTTAACCTATCTTTTGATTAAAAAAATTAAAATCAGAAATGGTTACCGAATTATTAACCTACTACATCTTCTCAATTTATCTAATCACTCTATTATTTATTTTATTCCCTTATCTTGCCCTGTTAGATTAGCTCCAATCCTAGGAAGAAGTTATGTCAAATGTTGAGACCCCTTTATTTCTTATTTATAAATCTTTACACTCAATTTAATCATGAAACCACTTCCCTTATATTTTTTGAACTTACAAAGACTCCGTTTTCTTTTTTCATTTTTATATTTTCCAATCATCATCATATTTTTCTAATTGAATTGGTAATACTTTTCCTGCTTCTTTTTCTTGAGTACGTTTATGCTCTTCTACATGAACAGCTAATGATAGATAAATTAATGCAGCTCTAGCTAATTTAATCAGTTTTAAGGTTTTTAATTCAAAATCTTCCCGATACATTGAAAACGCTAAAGAATCTTTCAGGTTAAAGCCAAAATTATTGTCAGATGATGGACCTCTCCATAATGTATCATGCATTTTAAGATATTTATGTTCTAGGTGATTGCGAATCTTTGCCATTTCCCTTGCATCGGGGTCAATTGCTTTAATATAATCGGGACAACTTAACAAATCTTTACTTAGCCAAAATAATCCTCTCAAAGGCCAATTTTCTTTATCTTTAAATTCTTCTTTTAATTTATTATTATGATCCTCATTCCAATACCATAATGTTCTAAAATAAACTTTTCTTTTTGCTTTTAAATTAAAATACTCTTTAATGAAACATCCAATCTTATCAAACAAAGAATATACAATTCTAAATGAAATTTTTATTTTTTCAATTCCTAATGAATATATTGGATAATCTGAAGTATTATATAGATAAACATCTTTGTCCGAAAAATGTGGTTTGTTAAAATTAATTCCTTCATAATATAAATATCTTGCAGAAACATATTCCTGTTTCATTTGGTTAAAAAAACCAATATAATATGGGCCTTCATCTATTTCAGTTGTGATATTTGGTAAGTTAAAAATATCTTGGGCAGCAATAGAAAAAGATCCTAAGTCATTTAAGGGGTTAAGAAATAATTTTTTTTCTAAACACCATTTACGATATTCTTTTTCTCCCTTCGAATTACCTAACGAATATTCCTTAAATTCAGGTTCTTTATTAATAAATCTTTTAGATAATACAGACTCTATCCAATCGATTTTTTCTTGAAATGATCTTTTCGCTCCAGAATGAATATTTTTTAAATCTAATGACTTTTCAAATAAATAATAAGCATGTTTTAAAAAACAATTCCTGTGTCCTTTATCATAAAGTGATAATGCATAATGAACTAAACCATAACCCTTATTTCCGATAGCCATTGAAAATGATGGATCAATTTCTAATGCTTTATTCCAATATTCAATTGCTTCTATGAATCTACCTATATGAGATAAAATATTTCCTAAATTAGTTAATATTTGAGATCTCATAAATGTATCTATTTCACTAAACCCTTTTCCTTCAATAGCTTTTCGCAAATATAGAATTTCATCTTCTATTTCTTTTTGTTCCCATTCCCATAAAGCTTTCATATCCCTAGTTAATCTTCTTAGGTTTGACCAAGCGTTAGCCATAAAATAATTTAGAATTGTCTTATATTTATCTGGTAAATCCTCTTTTAATAATTCTTCATTTAGCTTAATTGCTTTTTTCAAACCTACCTTTTTCTTTAAATCAAAAGAAATGTCCACCAGTTGTCCAATATAATTTTTGGCTTCATAAATTGACATATTTGATAAATTTTCTATTAACATTAATTTTTCATAAATCTTTTCGATATCCATAAAATTCCTCTAAAAATAGGATTTCACACAAGTTTCAATTTTCATAGTTCTATATACCTCATTATTTTAACTATCTTCTATTTTTTTAATTTATTTTTTATTTCTTCAAGATTTTTTTTATTTTCCTTAAATTTCCTTTCCCAAAAATTTATTTGATTATTTGCCATTACTTTTATATTAGGTAAATTATAATTAGATTGATTATATTTAATTTGATTATTCATAAAATTCTCTGTACCCAAAGAAAATTCTATTGAAAAGTTTTGTAATTTCTCTACAAAATCATGATTAAGGAATTTATAAATCAAACCACTATTAAACATTTGCCTAGCAGCAGTTAAAATGACTTTTGATAAATGAAAATAACCAAAGTAATTATTAATATTGTCTGCATTATTTTCATTACGATAATTATTAAGGTCTTCAAGAAACTTGTTTATTTTCTTAATATTGTATTCGATTTCAAATTTTAAATTATTTATTGCCTGTTTTTGAGAATTCTTTTTAATAATTGAAGCAATTACCAAATTAATAATAATTCCTGCAACAATGCCTGATAGCACCCCTAAAAAAACACTCCAAAATGTCATAATCATCCCCCTAACTCTTTGAATATTTTATAAACTCCCCTATTTTTTATCCTCTTCAATATAATCTATTATTTCCTCTGGATCATCCAAAGGTTTAGTTCTGTTTCCTAATCTCACATATAGAACCTTTTTACTATTTTTCCTTAAATAAATATAATCAAAACTTTTTTCTACTTTTACTACACAAACTTCTTTATCACCTATTAATTCAAAACTTAAATCTATATATTTTTTATAATGGTTAACGCTAATATTTTTTTCTAAATATTCTCTAAAATCAAGAAGGAAACCATCTTTGTTCCCTTTCCAATTAGACTTAAAGTCTAAATCCATGCCAATTATTTTATGTTGATCATCAACACCTATGATTAAGGTTCCTCCATTAGCATTCATAAATCCTACTACACTTTTTAAAACATTAAATTTTAAATCTTTATCTATTCTATTTTCCTTTATATTCCAAGTATAAGTAGATTTAAATTCTAAATTATTACTTTCCTCTTTTTTAACTAAATCTTCAATTTTTATTTTAATTGCTTCGTTATTAATCAAATGTTCCATAAAATTATTTATTTCATTAGCTATGTTCCTTCTACGTTTTTTTAAAAACAGTTCAAATTCATCAAGTTTCCAAAACTCTTCATTTTCTGGAACAAATTGTTGTTTTAATGCATTTGGATATTTTTCTTTAACTTTCTTCAAATATTGAATAGGTTCACTATTGCTTATTTCTTTATTTGCTTTGGCAGTTAAAAATACTCTATTAGCTATTTCGTTTACCATCTTTTGTTTTTCATATGTTTGATAATAACCTCTTTTTTCTAATAAATTGCTTGGAAATATATGGTGTTTTTCAAGATAATATGAATTACCGATTAATTTTGAATGTAATTTACTTCCATTAAACCAATCAATTGCTCCTTTTGACTTAGCAACAACAAAAGACATATTAAAAAATGGACTAGTAATTGGCGCTTTTTCTAAATTTCTTGGCAAAACTTTAAAAAACCTAACTTCTCTGCTTAAATTATCGATAAGCGATTCTGGATTTTTTTCTCTTGTAATAGTAACAACATCTTGTTCTAATGGTCCTGATTTTCCTCTTCTTGTATACCTTCCCCACATCATAGAATTATATAACCAGTACAAAAATTTATTTAATTCGATTTCATCTTTAAACTCATATTCATTATTTGCTAAATATACTACTATTGGAACCAAAAGCGCATCGGATTTTAATTCATAAGAATTACTGGAATTAATATATGCTTTATCATTTAATATATTCAATAAGTACCTTAATGCTTCTTTTAGTTTTGTCCATGATTTCTTTATAACTTCTTCTGAGGCTTTATAATAACTATCAAATTTTGCATGACCCGTAGCTATAGAATTTAAACAAGTTATTAAAAAATTAAAATTAAAAACATAACCCTTTTCACTATATAAATTTAATTCTTCTCTAAATAAATCTTTTATTCCTGGCCAGAAAGAACAAGTATATGCTAAAGCTAAATCTTCCTCAGAAAGAGTTCTGCCTTGCTTATTTACTAAATTAAATATTCTTACAACTTCCTTTATATTTTCTAAGTTTGTTAATTTTTCTTCATCAACAAAATAATCATATTCCCTAATACTATCTAATTTACTTAATGTATCTAAATATTTTAAATAGTAATCTTTATTTTGATTTTTAATTACATAATTTGCGGCATTTCCTTGTTTAAAAAAATCGATTATTGAAATCCATTCTTGCTTATTTTTCATTAGTGTTTTTTGATAATATCTAATTTGCTCATTCTCTACATTAAAATATAAGTTATATTTTTTAACCATATTATTGTAATATGGTGGAGTTTTGCCTTTAATAAATAAATATAAAGTAGTTAGCCTTTGTTGCCCATCAAGTAAAACTCTAGTATAGATACCCTCTGATGATTTATATCCTCCACTTAACTTTGGAGGATTCAATGTTTTCCATATTAACAAAGAACCTGTGGGATATTTTTTATATATAGATTGAATATATTTTTTAATATCATCTGCCTTCCAAACAAAATCTCTTTGAAATTCAGGTAAAACTAAATCTTTATTTTCAACATCTTTTAATAAAGTTTCAACTTTCATGATTAATTTCTCCTTTAATTATTTAATATAAAAATTTAAAATATTTAGACTATATTATTTTTAATTTTCCACTTTTCATATCTACAAAAATGCTTTGGTTCTTTTGTTATTAATATTTGAAAAACCATATTAACTTCTTCGTTATATTTTTTGGGTAACTTTTCCAATATTTTGATTACATTATCAATATCAGGGAAATAATATTTAATTGGATAATCTAGTAATATTCCAAACGATTTTAAAAATTCTTCGTTACTAGCTTTAACCTTAATTTTTTCTAATATTTCAGCATTTTTATTAAAAGGCCACCAATACATCTCCTTTATATTTTCAGGATTATAATTATTTTCAATAAATTTTCTTTCAATATCTATACATTTTATCCAAAGTTCATAGCACTCTTTAAAATACTTCTCCATATTTTCTTTTATAAATCTATAAATTCTCTCAAACGCTTCTTTATCATAACTATTTGAAATTATATTTAAATAGTATTTTGCCATTTTAAATGCTCCTTCGTACCCGATTATGCTCTCTAATTTTTTGCCATTTGCCTCTTCAATAGATTCCCTTACAATATCATTGAAGTGCCAGGCAAAATGTGCATTGATTTTAGGATTCCTTCTTTTTATAATTTCAATTAAAATATTTTTAAATATTCTATTATCAAAATCTGCTAAATCATTAAATAAACCTGGTAAATTCCATTTCCAATTGTGATAATATCTGTGTCTAAACTCTGCAAAATATATAAATAGCGGAACTGCTTCACTAATTACTTCATCGTTACATTCTAAAACCGAATTTAAAAATTTCTCTGCAGATTTTTGATTTATAGATTTCAGATAATTAAATACTCTCAATAATTGATTGATTAAAACGTTCCGAGGTTTTTGATCTAAAGAAAGAAAATTGTCTAATAAATCAAAAGCAATTTCTTCAACCTTTTTTGCCATCTTTAATGCTTTTTCTTTATCTTGATTAAAAAATAATTCCTCTTTATTTTCCGGCATTATAGAAAATCGAACTTCTGCCAGACGAGATAAGACAACACAAAACTGCTCTCTAATATAATAGTTTTTATCATTGATTGATTTTTCAGTTAAATCAATAATTTTCTCTAAATACTCTCTACCTGATAAATTAATGCAATTATTTAAAGCCCAGGCACATTTTCCTCTAACTGTGGTAATAGTATTGCTTCTTTTTCCATTTAATATTTTCAAATGCTTATCGTATTTCCCCTCAGGATCAGTGGGATCGATTCTTTGCGGAGTACAGGGATTAGAGTCATTGATGAATATTTCAATAATCCGCACAGCTTCTTTTATTTTTTTATTTTTAGCCAGAATCCCTGCAAAATCTACAATTGCTTCGCGAGCTTGTGGATAAGTAATTTTTTCTTCTATTTTTTTAATATCATTGCCCAGATTGTTTAAAAATGGATTTAAAAAGTGATGATATATTTTTTCAAATATTTCCAAATTTTCAAGCTTATTCATATCTTCACTTTTAGGCAGCAGACAATAAAAAATCACTATTTGTTGATTATTGCTAATATTTTTATTTCTACTTATTTCATTAATTATTTCTATCCCCAATTGGAAATCTTTATAGATAATTTTATTTAAAATATTGGCAATCCGATAAACTTCAATATTTTTGTCATTATTTATAAAATCATCTCGGATAATATATTTTTTAAATAACTTTAAACCTATTGGATATGAATAATTCAAATAATTTTCTATTCGAGTTACTGTATCTCTTCCTAACATTTCAGTTTTTTCTAAAAAATTAGAAGCACTCGTCCATTCTTCAATAATATCGCTTGCTCTTTGATTACCCCCTTTTGCCAATTTAAAAATAATATCCTCGATAAACGGATCGTATGGCAATTTATATTTTTCGATATATTCTTCAATTAAATGGATATTTTTATTATCCAGAAGATCTTTATTTATCTTTTGAAATATTAATTTACGTTTACTGGGAATACCTTTTTTAGACAAGATAAATTCCTTTAATACGATGAAAGCACTATTTGATATTTTTTTATCTTCATTTTTATATTCCCCTAATAGAATTGAAATACATGCTCTATTTAAAAAATCAGGTCTCATTTTACTTACTTTACTCTCATGAATAATACAGTTATCAAAAATAAATTCCCATGCTTTTTTTGGATTATGTTTATAATATCCATCTAAAGATGGCTCTAATAAATAATAAATATAATACTTGTCTTTGATAAGATATTTATTTGGACTATATACTGTAAATTCGCCAATTGTCTCCCAACCTTTATATTCAATTGAATATTTTTTACATAATTTATCGTACTGTCCTATTAAATCATTAGTTATTTTTGTAAATTTTTCTTCGAATTTATTATAATCAATGATTAAATAATCTCTCAAGATTTTGAATATTATCTCAGGAGTATAATGCCAATATTCTCCTTCATCTTTTACTAAATTGAAAGAATTTAAAATTAGTTTGTATGTAATCTCTTTTTGTCTGTCATTCCCTTTTTCATATAGCTTTCTCAATAAGATGGAAATCTGTTCTTTCTCCCAATTCTTATGTTGATCATTATAGATTTTTAAATAAAAATAATCATTCTTATAACTATTTAAAATATTATCTACTATTAATAAAGTTTTCTCGTTTAATATTTTTTCTTTTTCAATTATTTTATTAATTATTCTTACAATATCAACAATTAAAAAATTATCCAGAAAATAACTTTTGTAATTTGGAAGATATTTTAAAATAAAATCTAAGATATACTGACGATTTTTCGTATTTTGTAAATTAATAGAAAATATCTTAAATATACGGTGTGAAAAATAATTTAATTTTATTATTTTTCCCCATAAATCATTCCATTCTGAGAGACTTTTTATATTAATATCTTCAAGTCTTTTTAAAACAAAAAACATTAAGTCAGGTTTTGCCGAAAGTGCAGCAATATTATAATCAGCCCAATTAGGAGATTTATTATTTTCTAAAGCTTTTATTAAATCTTTAATTTGTTGTGGAATGTCTCTTCTTGCATCATCTAAATACCCCGTCTTTTTGATTATGTTTATTTTCATATTTTCTATCTCAAGAAAAAGTTCTTTACGGGTGAAAGTACTCCCTTTTGCAGAACCTTTATAAATTTTATCTATTAGAATACTATCTATAATTTTCTTTAGATCCTTCTCAGGCAACCAAAAATCTATCAATTCTTCAAAAAGTGAATATACTAATTGCTCATTTGTATCTTCGGAGACTTTCCAAAATTTTACCTGAGGTAATATATTAATTTGCTCATCGGTAAATTTTTTCTTTTTAAAAAATAGAAAAAACTCTTTCTTAAAATGTTTTGCATTCATATAGTATTCAACATACTTTACTTTTTCTTTAAGTTCACTATTTACCTCATTGCAAATAAATAGTATTTCGTCATTTTTACCCAAATTATTTCTATTTAAAATATCATTTAATATTTTTTTTAAATCTGAATAATTAAACTTCTTCTTCCAATTTTTTGCTTCACATATAATTTTTTTACCATCATTAAAAACTAGATTAAAATCTTGAAATCCCGGAGCTTCTAAATGAATATAAGAAAAATTTGGTTTTTTAAGATATTGCAAAAATAGAGATATAGCTGCTCCAGATTGATATATTATTCCCTTAAAATTAGGTTGTCCTTTTTTACACATTGTTCAGCACCACTTTTTTATATTGATTTGTAAAATCAATAATTAATCTTTTCAAATCATCTTTGATATCCTGTTCTTCATCTAAAATGCTTATTGAAATACCTTCTGAATTTCTGTCTAATGGTTTTTTGTTAAACTCTTCTATCTTTTTTAATATTAATTGTAATCTGTTTATTAAATCTATATATTCAGAGGAATCAGATTCTTCAAATCGTTGCATTAAAAAAACCTTCAATTCTTTTAGATACATAAAATCTATAAAATCCGGATAATACAAAACTTCTAGCTTGGAAAGATTTTTTAAATCATTTTCTAATCCCTTAATATCAGATGGATAAAATCTCTGAGAAAATTTCTCTTTCAATACTTTTCCATCTTTTATAGGTTTACTTTCGCCATTTTCCCTGATATATATTTTACAATTGAACATATGTGGGATTAGATTTCTACTACTCTTTGTAATTTTTACTATAACAATATCTCTATTATCATTATTTTTTATACAATGGATGGCTTTATAATTTTGAGGTGGAATTCCAGGAAATATTTTTGTACTTACAATTCTATTCAATCTAGTAGTAAACTCTTGATGTATATTTCCTATGCCAACTGGTTCTTTATCGCTATCACGTATACCAAAGAATAAAAATCCTTCATTTGTATTAGCGAAAGAACAAAATTTACTTCGTATTCTATCATCTGCTCTCTCATTCCCTTGCTGCAAATTTTCTATAAAATCAAATTGATTGTTTTCATGAGTAATAGAATTGGCAAGCCATTCTTTTAGATTTTTAAAAATCCCAAGTTTTAATATCTTCTTCCGTTAAAATCATTTATTAAATCTGCTTTTTGCGTAAATTATTATTCATAAAAATTTTCCACTATATTAATTTCTTCTCTCACTAAGCCATACAGTTCATAAACCATTTTATCTAATTGTTCCTGAATTAGGTGTAATTTTTCTTCAATAGATAATAGGGCTGTCCCTATTTACTTATTATTTACTTATTGATACAACCGTCTCCATTTACTCTACTACAAATGCAACGCTATACTTTGCTCTTGTGACTGCAACATACAATTTAGTCTTATCTCCAGCTTTCGATAGTTCTTTTGTTTTTAAATATTCAAGCATCGGTTTTGTCGGGAAGATTAAAACTCTGTCGTAAGTCCTTCCCTTTGACAATCCAATATTAATTGCAGGAAAACCCAAAGTATTTGTTTTTTTATTGTATCTGAGTATTGTTGGCTTATACCTGCTAATATAGGCACTTACTTCCTCACTTGAAATACAAAAAATTCCATCATGTTTCGTTAATCTTGTATTTTTGGAAACAGTTCGTGGCAAATCAGGAAATAATTTATCCGCAAAGTCACATATCTGTTGGTTACACCTATAACAATCATTTTTTTCTTCAATTTTTATTTTATTCTTACTTTCTTCTCTTTTTAACCATACATAAATTTCGTTTTTTCTATATTGCCTGTTTTTCTGTGCAGTATTAGTGCTAAAAGTTGCTTGTCTTGGATCTAGCACCGCAAGAATATTAATATGTGAGTTAAAAAGTATCTCCAACAAGCTTAAATCATAACCAGCGAAATCTTGCAACTCATCAATAAAGATAGAACCATAAATTTTCTCAAGTCTTTTTGAAATTAAACCCTTTGAGCGATTGTCACACTTGTAAATAAATTTAGATACTTTATCACTGTATATATAATTTTTCTCTGTTAAATAGTGGCTATCTTGCGAATCAGGTATATATCTGAGCTTTTTTTTCAGTTTCCCAGCATCTTTTGTATTCTCAATAAAAAAAATTGACTTGACTCTGCCCCGTTGCGTCATTTGATTCTGGTATGGCCGCACACCTTCTTGTAGCAAAAAACTAAACCAAGGCTGAACAGTTACATTAGCCGGAATGCAACCATTTTTTTCAATAAAAAATGTTTTAATTTGATCTATATTTTCATTTGTATACGTTGTAACAAGCACCTTTTGTTTTCCCAATTTTAGTGCTTCTTCAACAATACCTTTCGTTTTACCAGATCCAGCACAGGCAACAATTACTTTGTTTTTATTCAATAGCATCCTCAATATACTTTGGAAATATAATGGTTTTATTCGTTTCAAAGATTTTTAAAGCACATTCCGTCTTGTTATTTTCCATATATTTCTTCAAAGATTCTATATTTTCGTATGATGTCCCAAAGATTTCGTTCAAAACTTCAAGCCTATTGTTCGCTACAATTTGAGGTTCCAGTGTAGGTACTGAATTATTTTCTGATCTGCAAATCTTGATATTAGAGAACGATTTGTAATCTTTATATTTTTCATCCACTTTTTTTGCATAGTCACCATCATTATCAGTTACGACAACCACATTCGTTTTTAACTCTTTAGCAATATCAAGAAATCTACTAAATGACAAACCCCTAACATTTATTACATCTACACCATTCTTGATTGGAAGTTTATTATGTTTTAGCAAATAAGCTTTTTGCACAATAAGTTCATCTGATGGTCCTTCTACTAAAATTGCCTTTTTTGCAAGAACAAGCCTGAGTGTGTCATAGCCAGATAATTTTTTGAAATAATTTCGGGTGTCCGGCAGTAAATTCTTTAAAGTCATTGTATTATTGCCGCTAAGTAAAATAAGATACTCAAGCCCGAGCTTATTAAGAACATAGGCACTGTGAGTTGCAACGATCATTTGCTTACCCTTACATTTATTCTTAATCTTCTCAAGTAATATGTTCATTGAAGAAAAAGACAAATGGTTTTCCGGCTCCTCAATAAGAATAATATTTGACTTATCTGCTTTATGTTCTAACGCAAGCATTATTTTAAGAGCACTTTGTTCTCCCCTACCAATAAGTTGAAACGGTAAATCGTCCAAATAGGGCACCAAGTTACTCTCCCAGTTTGATTTATGAGAAATATCAATTGAAATAGAAAAACTTTTATCCGTGATAGCGCCTTTCTTATTTGTCAATTTGTTGTTGATTCCCATAATAGACTCTTGGTTAGAAAATAATTCCTTTAGTTTTCTATAGGCAAGAGTAAGCTCTACCCGTTCTCTTGCATCAAGGTCGGTTTTAATAATATCTTGCAAGTAATAATCCGTACCGCTTTGCAAACGTATTGTTGTGGCGTCAATGTATGACAATCGCATGGGTAAGCTTCTTAAAGTAATTGCATTATTTGCAAAAGAATGCCACTGAACTTTATAAAATTCTACCGGTATTAATTTAATCTCGGATTGCTTTTTTAACAGTTTTTTGTACTCTTCTTTATAATCTTCATCAAACACAATTTCTAATTTTATGCCAATGCAATTTTCTTTTTTTGTGTTCATAGTCCCGCGTAATGATTCCAGCCCTGTGCTCTCATCAAAATAAAGCTCAATAATAATTTCAGGCAATTGCGGTGGCTTACCCTCTTTTATAGATTTCAAATATTCATTAACACACTTTCTGTTAAATAAATATGGCGTTAGCTCATACTCAACATATCTTCCGTTAAGTCTTTTTGTTAAAGCAAGATTAATACCTTCAAGAATAGTTGATTTCCCAACTTCATTATCACCAACAATAATGTTTAAATCACTATTCAGTTCCAGATCAAAACGATAAAAGATTTTGTAGTTTTGGATAAATATTTTTTTAATCATAGTCATATTTTCCTCAAAATATCGGTGATTTTTTAATCGAATTTTCCACAATCTTTATTTCTTCTTCTGCCAAATCATAGAGTTCATAAACCATCTGGTCAATCTGGTGCTCATATTCTTTAACTTTGGCTTGCTTGGCAGGATTTTCTAAATAATCGCTGTCTTTAGTGATGGCAAGGATGTGGTCAACGAGGGTAATTAACGGCTGCTGATTGGGTTTATTTATTGGATGAACAGGAATTTTACCTATATAATAATTGTCAAAATGCATTGTTCGAATTGCGCTTCCGTAAATAAATTTATAAGCATACCAACTAATTAGAGTTGAATTAAGGATTGCCAAAAGAAAAAACAGAGAATAATTCTTTTCTTTTAAAAATGTATTATTCACAGTGTCTACGCTTAACATGTTCCCATTTGTATCAATAGAAGACGTTATTTTAATGTGTGGCTTTGGATTCTCAATATGTGCGACAATATTTTGAGAAATAATTTTTGGCTGTAAGAGCCTAGCAATTTTTTTATTAAAATTAACCACATCTTTTTTCTTCAAAAATCCTTTTGCGCCAATCACTGCATATTGCTGAATATTCTTACCACCGATAATAGAAATTTCTCCCTTTTGTTTTAATTTGCTTTGTAAAGGTAAACCACGTATCGTGTAAGAAATTTGTGAAAGGAATAAAACGCCCTTGGTCATTTTCATAGCAATTGCAATTTCTTCCTCTGATACATCACAGAGCCATGCTTCAAAGTGCTGAATTAATGAGATTTGAACTGTTGCTTTGTCAATAAATTTATTCCCAACAAATTTTTTTGCTTGATATTTATTGACATTCTGGGCTTGATTATATATAAAAACTACTTGCTCTAATAACACGTTTTTAAACCCTTTTTCGACATCGACTATGACTGAAGTTTTAGGTGATAGGCTTTTAGCTAATGAAAACCATTTTTCGGAGTATAACAATGATTTCGGGACAATGAATGTCACTATTCCTTTTTTATGAATATATTGATTTTTTGCAAAATCTATAAAAATTGCAGCACTGTTTGAATTATTTGTATCTTTCAATTCCTTTATAATTCCTTTCAATTGTTTCTTGGATATGTCTGCTCCATACGGTGGATTAGCAATTACCACATCAAATCCATCCTTTTCTTGAAAGATTTCAGAAAAGTATAATTTCCAGGGGAAGAATGGACGGATTTTTTGATTACTGGTATATTGTCTTAATTGTTTTTCGGCTTCTTCTAAATTAAATCCAGTTCTTCTGGATAGCACATCCTTTTCTCTCTTAATCTCTCTTTCTCTTTCTTCCTTAACCTGATGCCGTTCCCATTTCTCTTCAATTTCTCTTATTTTTCTAAAATAATCGGATTTTTGTTCTTGTAATTTTATTTCAAATATTTTTATAACAAGATTTTCAATCTCTTTTTTTAAAATCTTTTTCTTATTTGTATTCGTCTGATTTAAAAGTTCATCCTTTTTGATTTTTAACATTTCGTATAATTCTTTGGTCTCGTCTGTGGAAAATAGTTTTGCATTCTCATTATTCTGTTTATCATTATCTAGATCAATTCCCATAAATTCAGAGATCAAGCTATTCCCTTGCATTATCTTATAATCCAAATTTGGTAGGGGTTTAATTTTATTTATATCTTCTTCGTCAACTATCAGCGAAAGCCATAAGCGGAGTTTAGCGATTTCTACTGCACCGGGGTCAATATCTACTCCATAAAGAGATTTTTCTATACATTCACGCTTAAAATTGTAAAGCGTTCTTCCTGGCTCATTTATAAAAACAGATAGTACATTTCTCGTCTTTACAATTTCAACCATCATACCTACAGGAAATGCACCACTCCCTACTGCAGGATCGCAGACTCTAATATCTTTTAATTTTTCATCAATAACTTTTGCATTTTTTCTTATGTTTGGAAGAAGTCGGTAATTGTAAGTCTTTGTTTCTTTCTTTTTTTCTTCAATAATTTGCTCATTTTCGGTAAATTGCTCCCCATATTTAATAAGTTCTTCAATAGCCTTTTTATCTACAATTTCCTTATCTGTATGAA
>Ga0307991_1001959_pt1 | contig 14148 bp, 11 predicted proteins | sample EllFjometagen131_FD_203146 | JGI IMG/M metagenome (GOLD analysis project Ga0307991, IMG submission 203146) | Marine microbial communities from Ellis Fjord, Antarctic Ocean - #131 | ecosystem: Environmental > Aquatic > Marine > Unclassified | place: Southern Ocean | collected 2014-10-08
CAACAGCGCACCGGAAAGCATAACCCGGCTTCTTGACATGGGAATGGATCCGTTCAACTTTGCAGATTCTATTGTGTGCATCCTTGCCCAGCGCCTGGTCCGGACCTTGTGTAAAAAATGCAAGGGATCTTATCACCCTTCAAAAAGTGAATATGAGACTCTGATTCGGGAATACGGATCTTTTGAAAGGTTCGAAAAAAATGCTAATATACCTTATACCGATGATTTAGTTCTCTACAGGCCGGTGGGCTGCAACCGATGTTACAATGCCGGATATGTCGGACGCATGGGTCTGCATGAACTCTTGCTGGGGACCGATCCAATGAAAAAACTGATCCAGAACAATTCTCTGATTGAAGTTTTAAGGAATCAGGCCGTAAAAGATGGTATGGTGACTTTGAAACAGGACGGAATTGAGAAAATATTTGGTGGGAACTGCGATATCCTGCAGGTTAGGAAAGTTTGTATCAGATGATCGGCTGAACTCAAGGCACCTTTTTGGCTGCTTCCATAAATCTTTTTAACTGTTTTTCATAATAGCTTCTGTTTGTTACTGTCAACTCAAGGACCTTGATTTCAGATTCAACCGCCTCTTCAAACCGATCGTTTGCATAATAGCACTCAGCCAGGGTGTCGAGGATATACGGAGATTCTTCGAGTTTGGCCGCTTTTTCTGCAAGATACAATGCTTTTTGAGGATCACGGAATCTTTCGACGTTTGATGTGGCATGAAGCCAGGCCAGGTTGTTCAAAGCATGAGGGTTATCCGGCTTAAGCGCTAATGATTGTTCATACGCTTTTATGGTTTCGGCAAACTTCTCCTGGCTGAAATAAAGGTCACCCAGCGTGCTGTAAAGATTCGGGTTGTCAGGATTGTTCTCCAGTTCTCTTAGTATTATTTTCTCGATAAAATGTTTGTTTAATTTCTTGCCGGTTTCACCAAAATTCAGGTTATATCCGATACCTCCGATCAACAGTACTCCCACCAGGTAAACAGCAATGCTTTTTATTATTTTATTGTCTTGGCGGGTTATCCAGACTCTGTCCGTTTCACATTTTTTCAAATATTCTATCCGGCTTTTAATGCTGAAGTGGTGCCAGTTGGGTTTGTCGTATGGCTCACCGCTTGTTGCTGCAATTTTTTCGAAGCAGGAGATAAGAGGTGCTGAACTGTCGAAAAGGGTGTACACGTAGGTGTCTGCCTGGCGCTCGAAATTACGCATAAAATATCCGAAAATAAAACGGAAGTAGATCAGGAAAAATATAATAATGATGAAGCTGAAAATCGATGATGTTACCGCGGTCTGATCCAGACCGCTATTGCTTATAAATCTGTATATGGGTTCCGTGAAGATAATAAAATATACCAGCAGGTCAAAAGTGGCAAAAGAGATCAGCATGTATCCTACAAAAAAGACCAGATAAAAAACAAGATGTTTTTTCTTTATATGCCCGATTTCATGGGCAATGACCGCATCAATCTCCTCGGGCTCAAGAAATTGCAAAAGGTCATTTGTAACAAGGATGTAGCGGAATTTCTTGACCAGCCCCATCACACCGGCGGTTATCATTCTGCCACCGAATATGGGCCAGTAAAGAATATCAGCATATTCAAGCCCTGCTATTCGGCACAGGTTTTCGATCCGTTTTCTATAATAACCGGTTTCCAGGGGTTTGCATCTCCAAAATTTCTGGATTACTGCCGGGCCTGCAATTGCGATGGCAACAAGAAAAACAATGAAATAGGCAATCTGACCCTGGGTGGTGGAGAGAAAATGTTTTGGCGACTCAAAGGGCAGGGCATTAATAATGTCAGCAACTCCGGAAAGGAGCAGCCAGGGTAAAAGAACGGGTACGGAAAAAGAAATTTGAGAAAGAACATATGATCTTCTGGAGAGATCCGAGTTGGAGAGCATCTTATAGGGTCCATGGGCACAGGCCCATACAATGGCAAGATAGAATATAAAAAGCCCAAGAAATAAAAGCGCCTGAAAAGTGGGGATAATGGAAAGAAAGTCAATGTCTGCCAAAAAGGATGAAAGGTTCAGGCCGTAAATATTGATGGAAAAGAGAACGATGGCCATTATGGATTGACGGGTTAGGGTAGAGCTGAACTTATGACCGAGTTGAGCGAATTCTCCCTGCGCAAGCCTCTTTTCTATCCTGTAAAATTGTATCCAGGTGATCCCTGCGAAAGCAACAATCAGTCCGATAAACAAAATAAAGGTTTCTATTGAGGTAAAATTGGTATCTTCCGAAGGCTGATAGGTGCTGTATATGAGCAGTACAATGATGAAGTATATGAAATTGCCAAACATAAAAATATTTATTTAAACATGAAACGCCTGATTCTCTGGACCATGTTGAAATTAAAAAGCTATGCCTTTCATGATAGATATAAGTGCCTAAAGTTTGAAATGAGCTAAAGTGAACTAAAATTAAGGAGTTCTATGATGTAAATTTAAATCCTTAACTTTAGTCACTTTCAACTTTAGTCACTTTAGACACTTTTTCTTTATAATACCTTTCTTTTTCACTATAGATGCAACCACAATATTGCTGGCGATACATTCCCAACCGTTTTGATTTTTGGATACCCTCTTTCCATCCATCACGAAAATCATGGTAGTAAAATCGTACCCCCACGGCTTTGCCGACCGCTTGGCCGATGGATTTTATCTCGTCGTGTTTCTGAAATTTACTGTACAGGAGTGTGGTGGTAAAATAATCAAATTTACCCCGCTTTGCCACCAGGGCAGTGGATCTCATGCGATCATGGTAGCAGTAAGAGCAGCGCCTCGATTCCCTGAACACGACATTCTGAATAAAGCCTTCCAGATCGTAACCTTCCTGATAAATGACCCTAAGATTGATGGTTTCAGCATAAGACTGCAATGTTTCTTTGCGTTTCATGCATTCCGTATACGGGTGGATATTGTGTTTGTAGAAAAAACCCATTACATCAAAACCTTGCGTCTCAAGGGTTTTTACAGTGGTTATTGCGCACGGGGCGCAGCATATGTGAAGCAGGATCTTCATTCTCTTTTTCCGAAAATAGCGGTTCCGATACGTACAAGGGTCGCTCCCTCCTGGATAGCCACTTCAAAATCACCGGTCATGCCCATGGAAAGTTCACTCAAATTAATATTCAACAAACCCTGTTGATCAAGACGGTCTCTCAGACCCCGAAGGGCCGCGAAATAGGGCCGAACCTTTTCAGGAGCGTTGAAATAGGGCGGCATGGTCATAAACCCTTTAACCGACAAATTCTCAAGAAGGCTTATGTCCTTTAGAAGATTGTATGTGTCTTTGACATTTACTCCTGACTTTGAAGCTTCCTCACTGATATTGACCTGTATCAGGACCTCCTGAATTTTATTAATTTTATGTGACTGTTTATTTAATTCACGGGCCAGTTTAAGCGTATCAACGGAATGAATCAGGTCAAAGAGTCTCACAACGTATTTGGCCTTGTTGGACTGAAGATGTCCGATGAAATGCCACGATACCGGGTAAGTCGCCAGGTCGTTGAACTTTGTCCGGGCTTCCTGAACATAGTTTTCTCCAAGAATGGTGGCGCCGGCTTCTATGGCTTGTCTGACCCTGTTTGTGGGAACGGTTTTGCTCACCGCAACAAGACGGATTGTTTCAGGGTCACGGCCGCATCCACGGGCCGCTGCTTCAATACGATTTTTTACGTCTTGCAATCTTTTTAACAATGTTTAAAATTTTCCTTTGTTAAACAACTGTTTATATTGTTTATAGCCAGTACACCTTCCTTTATAAGAAATTCAATGACCTCGCAAACCGGGAGCCCCACAACATTGGTGTAAGAACCGTTGATGCTTTTAACCAGGAAGGTGCCGAGGCCCTGAATGGCGTACGCTCCTGCTTTATCAAAAGGCTCGGTTGTATGTATGTACCACTCAATTTCTTGATTGGCTAAATTTTTAAAAAGAACCTCCGTTTTAATTGTTTCGGAAAATTTTCGGTTTTTCACTTTGCAGCAGATTGAATAACCGGTAAGAACCTGGTGTGTTAGCCCGCTGAGCTGTTTTAACATGGTTCGGGCTTCGGCTATGGAGCCGGGCTTACCCAGTATGGTTTGGTCTTTCAGGACAATGGTATCGGCACCGATAACCCATTTACCAGGATACTTTTCTGACACGTTATGGGCCTTGGCTTCGGATAGAACCCTTACATAGGTTTCCGGCGAAGATATGGGGATAGATGTCTCATCAATGCTGCTCGGAATTACAGAAAATGAAAGTCCTGCCTGTTCTAACAGATACCGGCGCCTTGGGGAACTGGATGCGAGTATTAATAACGGATCATCATTTAGATTTTGCATGGGGGTTAAGTATCAGAAGAAATGAAAATTGACAAGCATCAAACATAAAAAGCCTGTGATAAGTGCAACTTACTGACAAGCTTACAATAACTTGCTGATAATTTCATAAATGTCGGCAAAAGCTTGACTTGACTGGTCAAGATGGATTAGAGGAGTCATGTGGGAAACCATTGCACCGATTTGCTTGTCATAAGACACGCTACACAAAGCTGTGGTTTGAGTGGTTAAATATTTTTCAGCAACAATCTGAACAATTTGACCCGCATTTTTCTCTTTGTTATCCCTGGCCATGTTGGTAATTATTGTCGGCCGGATATTTTCAATTTCTTTTTTTAAAACATCCATTACATCTTTTCCGCCGGACTCCTCAATGAACTGAAGAAGCTCTTTGACGGTTCGAATTTTGAGTACATTTTTTGGATCCATGGCTGTTTTAATAAGAGCTTGGAGAGATGGGGTTTTGCCGGAAAGACGGCTTAACCTTCGGTAGACCGCATTTCGAATAAATATATAGGCATTCTGAATCGATGTGGGCTCCGGTGTAAGGACGACAATTTTTTTATTGGCGGCAAGAAAAAAATCGAGAACATTAAAAGAAGTCCCGGCACCAAGATCAAGAATCACGTAGTCGGCATCTATCCTTGAAAAATGAGTTATAAGTTTCACCTTTTGGCTAAAGTGTGGGTTGGCCAGGGAAAGGACGTCACTGGCACCGCAGATAAGGCGAAGGTTTTGAGCCCCGGTATTGATACAAATATCCTCTAATACTTCAAATTTTCGGGTAATAAAATCATTTAGAGTCTTTGATGGACTTTTAATTCCCAATAGGGTGTGCAGGTTGGCCCCTCCCAGATCTACGTCCACAAGAACAGTTCGTTTGCCCATTCGGGCAAGCCAAAAAGCCATGACGCTACTCACAACACTCTTTCCGGCCCCGCCCTTGCCTCCGCCTATGGCCCATATCTGCGGGATTGATTTGCTGATAGTATTTGGTTCTTCGCTCACGTGTCACCTTGTTGTGTCATATACTTTAATGGTGGTTATTATTCCCATTTACCCTGAGCTACCGATAGTCCAATTTATAGAGAAACAAAGTTTGGGTTTGTAAACAAGCCAAACGGTTACATGGTCACGACTTTCCCAAAAGCGAGCTCCATAAACTCCATATAAGATTTTGCTCTCCTTCGGATCCATAACAGTAATTCTTCAACAGTTCTCGGTCATTATCGGTCATCTCTTTGAAGTGGATACCGACGATGCCTGTTGTTTTTCCTTCCAGGGAAACATCCTTGCCCCAGACAATAGTGCCCAAAATATTGAGCGTAATAGATTCTATGGGTAAACACATCTGGATTTTTACATTTTTTCCGGTCAGGTTAGTAGAAGGACCGATTTGATACTTCGCACCTAAAATCAAACATGCTCCGCCTAAAGAAATATCATCCGTGAACCCGGTGAGTTCCAAAGGGGCTTTTCCGCCAGGATCCTGGAAAACCTTAAGATTCACCTGTGTGGGGAGTTGGTGCCTGACTGTTTTTCGAACCATTTTTGAGAGTTTTTTTTCATCCGATTCCATACGGGCATCCAAGAGGCGATCAAGCATAGGTTCGACATCAGGGTGTTCTCTGCAAACTTTCATTAGCATGGGTTTGGAGATTTTGGCCAATTCAACGCGAGTGATGGCTTTAATATCTGTTTGAGATAGTTTTTCCTCTTCAAATGGATAAATTTCACCAAAAAAATCGTTTTCTATAAGGTCTTTCTTTGTTTTTTTCCGAACCTTTTCATCCATTTTTAAACGATGGTAGATTGTTTCTTCCAAGGCTCCGGAAACCACAAAACTCATATCATTTTCCGGATCTCCGAATTTTTTCAACAAACTTTGTGCAGGAAAATACCTGAGCGTCAGCTCATTCATAAAAGCGATGAGTTGCTGAAATGACATATCAGAAAAAAAGCTCTGCACCGGAAACTTTTTGGAACTGCTTTTATGAAGGTCTGAGTAGAATTCCTGTTCTTCCTGATGAGACGGCTTTGCAAGGCGCCACTCAAAGATTTTAGAAACAATCGCCTGCAGTGTCTGGCCCGCTTGAATAAAAAGGTTGGCCGATATTCTGTATGCATCGACAGCATCAAAGGGTTTCTCTTGTGCCAGGAAGTCTGCAAAGACTCTATGGAGTCGCGGATTGTTTGGAAAGATCTTTAACAGGTTCTCAAACTCCGTGAGGGAGTCGATGGTGATAGATCCCTCAATAATACGGTTTACGACGCTGTCCCGCATGTCAGTGCTGTCGTTCATAATTCACCTTAAGGGTTTTTTTGGTTTTTCATGTTTTCTATAATTACATCTATACGCTGGTTCATCATCTCGCTTTTTTTAAAAGAAAGAAGTAATATCTCGTAAAATGATTTTATTTTGGTATCAAATTTCAGCAAAATATCACCAAATTCTGCAAGTTTTGCACTCATGGATTTAATTTGATTATGAACATCTTCGGCAGATTTGTCGGGTGGTACAGAAGACCCCTTTTCTCTGAACGCGGTTATCAATTTTTCAAGGTCTTTTTTTTCCCCGTCCGAAAGGCCAACATTTAATTCTGTCTGGTATTCATCCGTCATGTTGTCACCGGCAGTTAGTGCCTTATTTATAATCTTTGCGTTTTTTATGGCAAAAAATATCTAAATTTATTGAGTGTGAAGTGCCTAAAGTGACCTAAAGTGCCTAAAGTTAAGGTATTCTGTTAATTTTATCTAAAATAAATAGCCGGAGCGTAGCGACTCCTTAACTTTAGATCACTTCAAACTTTAGATCACTTCAAACTTTTCCGGTTTATCCGGGTTAGGATTCATCATGCTTTTTAAATTCTCTGTTAATCATGGCATCTATGGCGGTAATACTTTCGTCAACTGTTCTCAAAGATTCGGAAATCTTGCCGGGATGTTCTGAATTGATGCCGGACTTTTTTTTCAACAGGTTGATACTGAGCAACAGAATAATAACAATTGTAAGAAAATTTAACAAGGCCAGCATATATGTCTGAAGATTATAATTGTTGCCGGTAGAAGGTAGTGATTCCGCCGGTTTTACCGGTTCCTGCTTTGCCGTTTTGTCCGGTGCGCTCTGAGTTGTTATGGGAGCGGCAGGGACCTTGTTTAAGCTTTCTTTGGAGGACTCTTTTGTCCGCTTTGGAGTTATATCCGATGCAGCGTTTATCTTTATTTTAAGCTTATTGCCAATCTCTTTTTCCGGAGATTTTATTGGGATAAGTTTTGGTTCGGTCATTTCAGGCTTGCCTGATTCTTTTTCCGGAGATTTTTCCGGGATAACCGTTGGTTGTTTGGTTCCAAGCTCGGCTAATTCTTTTTCTGATGATTCTTTCGGCATGGCTTTTGGCTCTTTTGTTTCAGGCTCCTTTGATTTTTTCACTGAAGGCTTAGCAAAGACTCCTCCGGCACAATCTCCTGGGTTGGTGGAGTTATTAAGTATGCATCGATAACAACGCGGTCTGGACCGGAAAGAGAAAACGCCTTTAGTTTGAAATAGGGAAAAGAGAGTTTTATTCCGGCTGTCAAAAGAGTTTTCTTTTGAACAAACTCAATGGAACGAACCGGCTGAATTTGGGTTGGCTTATAAAGGATTTGTCGGGGCAGGACCGTTGTGCTGTCAGGAAACACTACGGAAAATTTTCCATCACCATCGATTACAGGATCCTTAAATTGAGCAGCATTCTGGAATTCAAACACAATTCTTGTAAAATCTTGGTGTTTGGCGGTTCTAACATATTTAAGGCTGGCGGCCTGAGTTCCTCCGGATTGGAGCATGAAGAGAAGGGCGGCAATCATCGTTAGTCCTGATTTCATATATCTTCTCATGGGGTTGTTATACGTCTCGGAAATTCTACAACTTGTAGAAACCAAAAGTCTTTTAATGACAATCTGTTTATGCAATCGGCATGGAAGAATGGAATAGTGAAACTTTTTTCTATTTCACCAGAACCATTATTCTCTCCGGGTGTACAGGTTGATACCTTTGAAAAACGCCCCCTTTTGCCCAATCCCGGCGTCCCAGATAATCGGGATTTATCAACATTCTCAAATTTTAACCCGCCACCGAACTTTGGTGGGTTAATCCGCCACCGAACTTTGGCGGATTAATCCTCTAAATACTCAATGTATTCCTGTGGTTAAAATTTTCACCTTTCTTAGCCTTGAACAAAATTGAATGTTTTTCAAAAGTCTCGGGCTGGAGGCCAATTGGGACGAACACTTTAAGTTTGATAATAAAAAGCCAAAAAAACTATAAAGGAAAGTGACTTGTGTGTCAAATAAAATTGTCCGCGGAAGCTCAACGCCCGTCCGGTCTGGATTAAAATTCTTTTATCATTTCATGAAGTATAATTCTGACAATCTCGGCCGGTGTTGGTGGCTAAAATAAGATAATTTGGTTCTCTTTGATATATTTTATTTATACATAAAATCAAATCGTTGATAGCTGCTATTGATGGCAGATATGTCAGGTCACGGTTCGATCTCCATTCAGGTAACGATGGGGGATGCCTCCGAATCAAAAGGGTTGGTACGAAGGGCGAGGTGGAACAGGTAGGGATAATTGTTTTTTAAATAGATCGTATAATCAAGCCACTGGTAAACAAGTCGGCGGTATGCCCTCTGCATGTCTTTTGACAGGTGTTTATAATCAGAATCAGGCAGCCGGCCAAAGTCGGTCCGGTATAGAAATTCATCCCGTAAATGAATAATTGCCCGGAGAAGATCGGTAAAGGATTCACGCTCCAGTAATGCAGGATTTTCCAAATAGCGCAACATACTATTTCCTTTTTCTTTTAGAAAATGCTTCAGACCTTCCAGGTCACTGCTGTGAATATCAACTGAAAAATCGTAGGATTGGATGCACCTTTTTGCCGCAGAGAATTCTTTTTTGGACCAGTTTTGCGTCATCTTAAGGTCTTTGCCCATGGTTTTGGCCTGCGGGTCAAATACTGTAAAAATGGTAAGCAACCGAGTTCCGATTTCACTGAAAAATGTTCCCACCACCATGTTTGTCTTTTGCAGCCGAATCTGTTTTTCCCGTCGACTTATTATCATTTCAGTTGCATTGGCAATCACACCCAGAAAAGTGCCCACCCCGCAGATAATCAGGATCATAACCAGAAACTTACCCGCTTGGGTGGCAGGATGTATGTCGCCGTATCCCACTGTGGAGATGGTAACAATACTGAAATAAAAGGCATCGGCCAATGTGAGTTTTTCAATAAGCATGAACCCCACAGTACCCGATACGATAATAACAACCAAAACACCAAAAAAGATTTTTAATCGGAGCTGAAGATTACCCATCATTCCATTATTTCAATTGGGGCGAAGCCCCTAAGTTCCGCCGCTAATAAAGCAACAAACACTTCAGGAAAGACAATAATCAAAATTGCCGTATTAATCAATATAAAACCCGGCAAATAATATTTTATGCTGCGTATTTAAGTCAATTTTTTGTTAGAGAACCGTATATTAGGTTAATCTGGCGGTGGAATTTGTGACATCACCGCCAGATTGACCCTAACGTTGCAAAAGTCGGAGGGCTTCAGAGCCAAGGCGCCAAGGGTAAAGCCGTAGTAAATCTACTGCGAACCCTTGGCAACGCAGGATCTGGAGTCCTCCGGCTTTCCCGAAGGGTAAACAACATGGCATCAAATAGACCCCATCCTTTGAATTCACCAAGGGTTCGAAATCAAAAAGGGAAGCATTTTTATGATTTTTGTTTGAAATTCGAATAGTTGATCCCCCTTTAGCCATGTTGTTTATGCAACGTTAGGGTTGACTGTCAGACCTGACAGCTTACGCGACTTCCTGGTATTTCGCGTCCACCACATCATCATCCGATCCGGAAGACGCCGGACCCCATGTGCTCTCAGTTGCGCTTTCACCCTGATGTGCTCCGGAAGGGGAGGCTTGCTGGTACATGGAAGCTGCCAGCTTATGTGAAGCCTGTGTCAGCACCTCGGTCAGACGCTTGATCTGAGCGGTATCTTCGCTTTCTGTCACCCGTTTAAGGTCGTTTAACGCTCCCTCAACCTCGGCCATGGTCGCATTATCTATCTTATCGCCAAGTTCCCTTATGGATTTTTCGGTTGTATAAATCAATGCATCGGCTGTATTGCGTACGTCCACAAGTTCCTTTTTATTTCTATCCTCATCGGCATGAAGTTCCGCATCTCTGACCAGCCGGTCGATTTCTTCCTGGGACAAGCCGGAAGAAGCCGTGATTCGGATGGACTGCTGTTTGCCGGTGGCCTGATCCTTGGCTGAGACTTCCACGATACCATTGGCATCGATGTCAAAAGTTACTTCAATCTGCGGCATACCTCTGGGTGCAGGGGGAATGCCTTCCAATTCAAAACGACCCAGCGTCTTGTTTCCTAAAGCCATTTCGCGTTCTCCCTGAAGCACATGAATTGAAACTGCCGGCTGGTTATCTTCAGCAGTTGAAAAAATCTGGCTCTTTTTGGTGGGAATAGTTGTATTTTTTTCGATCAGCCGGGTCATAACCCCTCCCAGGGTTTCGATACCCAGAGAGAGCGGAGTAACGTCAAGGAGCAGAACATCTTTAACATCTCCTTTTAAAACGGCTCCCTGAATGGCCGCACCAAGGGCTACAACCTCATCCGGGTTCACCCCTTTGTTCGGTACTTTGCCAAAAATTTTCTTGACGTGCTCATGTACCGCCGGCATGCGTGTCATGCCGCCCACCAGGATGACCTCATTAACCTCACCGGATGACAGGCCTGCGTCCTTCAGTGCCATGTTGCAGGGCCCCTCAAGCTTATCCAAAAGGTCACTAACCAAAGCTTCTAACTTGGCCCGGGTGATCTTTATATTCAGATGCTTGGGACCGCCGGCATCGGCAGTGATAAACGGTAAATTTACATGGGTTTCCATGGAAGCGGACAGTTCCATTTTAGCCTTTTCAGCAGCTTCTTTGAGTCGCTGCAGGGCCATGGTGTCACCTCTTAAATCAATTCCCTGGTCCTTTTTAAATTCATCGGCCAAATAATCGATCAGCCGAAGATCAAAGTCCTCACCGCCCAAATGAGTATCTCCGTTGGTGGCCTTAACCTCAAAAACACCGTCGCCGATATCCAGTATGGAAACGTCAAATGTGCCGCCGCCCAGATCGAATACGGCAATCTTTTCTTCTGATTTTTTGTCCATACCATAGGCAAGAGATGCTGCCGTGGGTTCATTGATGATCCTTAGGACATTAAGGCCGGCGATTTTTCCTGCATCCTTGGTGGCCTGTCTCTGGCTGTCGCTAAAATAAGCCGGTACGGTAATCACTGCATCGGTTACGGTTTCACCAAAATATTCTTCTGCGGATTTCTTGATATCCGCCAGGATAAAAGATGAAATTTCCGCCGGGCTATACTGCTTGCCCCGAAGATTAATGCGAACATCATTATTACTTGCTTTTTCTATTTTGTAAGGAAGAATCTTTAGGTCCTTTTGCACTTCGGATGAATCATATTTCCGTCCGATAAGTCGCTTAACCCCAAAGACCGTATTCTCAGGATTGGTAATGGCTTGTCTTTTGGCGATTTGCCCCACCAATCTTTCCCCTTTGTCAGATACGGCGACTATGGAAGGTGTGGTTCGACCACCTTCTCTGTTCGTGATTACTTTGGCCTCGCCTCCTTCCATGATCGAAAGGCATGAATTGGTGGTGCCAAGATCTATTCCTATTATTTTGCTCATTTTTATTCCTCCGTATTTGGATTTTTTTCGGTTTTTAAATTAAAAAAACTCGAATTTTTGCTTGTTGTCAAAACATTAAGAATGAAATTGATATTGTCAATATAATTAAAAATGAAATTAATTATATTACTTTTTATAAAAAATATTAAAGATAATTCTTTTTGCTGGGTATTAAAAACAAGGAAAGAAAAAATAGCTTATAAAAACAAATAGTAAAAACAATAAAGGGTAACTTCTCAATAAGTTCTGGTGTATTAAATGATCATATTGAACCGAATCCATAATTTATTGAGAGGTTATTTTTATTGTTTGTAACTATATGATATTTTATGTATCTTAAAATTTGATATCCGGCTATTATTTGATTATATCGCGATTGCTAAAATTTTTACAATTTTGGAAATCCTTATGCGAATTGTTCTTGTTAATCCCAATCCCATGAAACCACCGGTGACTCCGGTCTCTTTGGACTATCTGGGGAGTGCATGTGAACATGCCGGAATAGCAGTTGATCTGGTTGATTGTTCTGTTGAGACGGATTGGAGTAAAAAACTTGAGCAGGTTTTGACGGAAAAGCCGATCCTGGTCGGTGTTACGGTTCGTAACATAGACGATTCTTATTTTGCCGGCAGGGATTTTTCTCTTCAACGAATCATACCGGTTCTGGAGGAAATTAAAAGATTAACACAAGCACCGATTTGTCTGGGCGGAGTGGGTTTTTCTATTTTCCCCTTTGAAACCCTGGAATTTTGTGGCGTGTCTTATGGCATATGCGGGGGCGGAGAGAAAGGTTTCGTTAAGCTGGTCATAGCGCTTTCAGAAAACACCGAATTGGGGGCGGTGCCGGGACTGATTTGGTTGGAGAAGGGGAACTATAGAAAGAACGCTATCTTGTCGGTTCCCTTGGAAAAAATAGATTTAGCCTCCAGGCCGTTGATTGACAATGCTTATTATTTCGAAAACGGAGGGCAGGTTGGGTTCGAGACCAAACGCGGGTGTTCTTTGAATTGCGTGTATTGTCCGGAGCCCATGATAAGGGGTAAACAGGTTCGCGTACGAAATCCAAAAAATGTTGTGGCCGAATTAAACAATCTTTATATGCGTGGGATCACTGTTTTTCACACCTGTGACAGCGAGTTTAATTGTCCCTATTCCCATGCCGTTCTGGTATCCAAAGCCATCATTGAGTCAGGTTTGGGAAATAAAATTAAATGGTATGCATATTGTTCTCCCGAGTATTTTAGCGAAGAGTTAGCAACTGTGATGCGTGACGCCGGATGTGTGGGAATCGATTTCGGGGCCGACCATGGGGATGAAAACATGCTGCGCCGACTCGGTCATGGATATGGATCAGATGATTTGATTCGAATTCGAGAAGTTTGCCGTAACCATAATATCATTTGCATGTTCGATTTGCTCCTTGGATCTCCCGGTGAAACCAAAGAATCCATTGAAACAACGATTCGTTTAATGAAAAAGATCAAGCCGGAACGTGTGGACATCAGTCTCGGGGTGAGGCTTTATCCAATTACGCGGCTGGGACAAGAAATCTTAGAGACATCAAAAGGAGCCTTATCTGAAAATCCCAGTCTCTTTGGAGACCTGGAAGATAATCAATCTTTTCTTCGCCCGGTTTATTACTGTGATGCAAATTTGGGTGAAGATGTGGAAGACTGGTTGCATCGTATGGTTGGCGATGACCCGAGATTTCTTCTTGGACGTCGGACCGACGCGAATCTAAATTACAATTATAATGACAATCCGGAACTGACTGAGGCGATCAAACGCGGCCATCGCGGCGCATATTGGGATATCCTCCGCCGGCTATCTGAGGGAATCCCACCTTTATAAGAAATTCCATATGATTTTGTAAAAATACCCTGAAGAGTGTTCGGGAAAAGTTCTGAACTATTTCAACAAAATCTTTCCTTTAGACTCAGAAAATGTTAAAATAAAATTCATAGTAAACAATTTAGACAGCATCTTAATTAGTTTCCATCCAGAAATAGCCCTTTTCCGCAATCTCTGCGCCT
>Ga0307991_1001962_pt1 | contig 14128 bp, 19 predicted proteins | sample EllFjometagen131_FD_203146 | JGI IMG/M metagenome (GOLD analysis project Ga0307991, IMG submission 203146) | Marine microbial communities from Ellis Fjord, Antarctic Ocean - #131 | ecosystem: Environmental > Aquatic > Marine > Unclassified | place: Southern Ocean | collected 2014-10-08
TTTGAAAATTTTAAGAAAAGTCATGACTTCGCAAAAGTTAGGAGAAGCAAACAGAATTTTAACAGAATTGCCGGGAATAAAAAGTTTTAGGATAAATAATTGGCCAAAATTTTGGCAACGTTTACCTGTATTTTCATCTCGGATAAAAATAATTATTAATTAATTTTCTTATTTAATAGTATGGGGTTGACAATAATATAGGAGATGTGTAAAATGATTTATATCTACAAAATTATTTTTTTATGCCTGACAGACAAAAAATATCTAAGGACTTTATAAACGCCGAAGGTGTGGTGGAAGAATTATTACCATCAACTACCTTTCGTGTAACTCTAGATAGTGGAAAAAGTATTTTAGCTCATCTCTCTGGAAAAATGAGAATGTATAGAATCAGAATTTCACAAGGAGATAGAGTAAAATTGGAAATCAGTCCTTATGATTTAACCAAAGGGAGAATAGTCTACCGTTTAAAATAGATTTAATCCTTTTCAAAGGATTTTTTTAATACGGCATTTACTCCGTCAATATTTTAGTATTTTTATATAATAAATTCATTATGAAAGTAAGAGCTTCGGTCAAAAAAATGTGTAATTCGTGCAAAGTAGTTCGTCGTGGAAAACGAATTTATGTTATTTGCAAAAATCCGAAGCATAAGCAAAGACAAGGATAAGTAACAAGAACACTGGAACATATTAAATAGAAATCATTTATGATAGTAAGAATAGTAGGAATTAATTTACCACCTAAAAAAAGAATCATAATAGGTTTAACCTATATTTTTGGAATTGGAGATAGTTTGGCTGCTGAGATTTTAGACAAGGTAAATATAGATAAAAGTAAATTAGTAGAAACTTTAAGTTCGGAAGAGATGGATAAGTTAAAGAAAATTATTGAAGCTAATTATAGAACTGGGGGAGAGCTAAGAAGAGATATAGTCTCAAATATTAAAAGATTAAAAGATATTGGTTGTTATCGCGGAACACGACATACAAAACGTTTACCAGCACGAGGACAAAGAACAAAAACTAATAGTCGTACGGTGCGTGGTAATGTAAGAAAAACTTCTGGGAGTGGGCGAAGACCATCATCCCAAAAGACATAAATTAATTTATTAACATATTATGGCAGTTACTAAAAAACGCAAGAAAAAAATAATTAAACAAGTACCTCGTGGACGAGCATATATTAAGGCTACCTACAATAATACAATTGTTAGCTTAACAGATTTGGGTGGTAATGTTTTAGCTTGGGCCAGTGCAGGTTGTTTTGGTTTTAAGGGAGCTAAAAAGGCTACTCCTTATGCCGCTAGCATTATTGTTAGAAAAGTGGTAGAAAGTGTTAAAGATTATAATTTAAAAGAAGTCCAAGTTTTTGTAAAAGGAGTCGGAATGGGTCGTGAAGCGGCCGTAAGATCCTTATACACTAATGGACTAAATATTTTATCAATTAAAGATGTTACTCCTTTGCCACACAATGGTTGTCGAGCGCGGGGAGTGAGAAGAGTATAAAATACCAAAAAGATGAAATCAATGCCAAGATGTAAAATGTGTCGCCGAGAAGGCAAGAAACTTTTTCTAAAAGGAGAGCGTTGCTCTACTACTAGTTGCGCTGTGGTTAGAAGAAAATATCCACCTGGAGCTAATGGACCGAAAGGTTATTCTCGTTTATCAGAATATGGTTTGCAATTGAGAGAGAAACAACGTTTAAAAAGGTTTTATGGCATATCTGAAAAACAGTGTAAGAATTATTTTTCTGATGCCAAAAATAAAAAAGGGAATACAGAGATAAATTTTTTAAGAATGTTTGAAACTAGAATTGATAATGTTGTTTGTAAAGGTGGTTTCACTGGTTCACGAAGAGCAGCTCGTCAACTAATTGGTCATGCAAATATTTTATTGAATGATAAGCGCATGGATATTCCTTCTTATCGAGTAAAAACTGGAGATGTAATTAAAATTAAAAATAAAAAAAATATTGAAGCAATGGTTAAAGATAATCTTGCCCTTTCCAAGAATAAAGATAAGAATCTTTTGCCAGTTTGGCTTGATGTTGATTCTAAAAATTTACAGATTAAGATTTTGCAAGAACCAAATGAGAAAGATTTACCTCAATCATTTGATAGTAAGTTAATTATAGCGTTTTATAGTCGCTAAAATATAATTTAAAAATTTTGATAATTTTAATAATATGAAGAATATTTTTTTGCCACAAGAAATTAATTTTCAATCAGACAAAGAGAACAAAAATAAAGGTTCTATTATTATTGAACCTTGTTATCCAGGTTATGGCATAACTTGGGGTAATACTTTGAGGAGAGTTTTATTGACTTCATTAGGCGGAGCAGCGGTAACTTCAATTAAGATAAAAGGAGTTAAATATGAATTTTCTACTATTCCTCACGTTTATCAAGATGTTCTCGGTATTATTTTGAATTTAAAATCATTAAGATTAAAAATTTTCACAGAAAATGAAGATCCCATTAGATTAACTTTAAAGGCAAGTGGAGAAAAAAAGGTTTATGCCTCTGATATTGATAAATCAGCCGATGTGGAAATAGTTAACCCTGATTTATTGATTCTTGATTTGACTGATAAAAAGGCTAAATTAGAAATGGAAATTTGGGTAGCTAAAGGTTATGGTTGGGTTCCTTCCGAAGTAAAAGAAAGAGAGAATTTAGATATTGGCACTATAGTTGTTGATTCAATTTTTACACCTATTCTTCAAGTTTCAGTTAACATTGAGAATGTGCGTGTTGGTGGTCGTACTGATTATGACAGATTAATTTTGGGAGTTGAAACAGATGGAACTATTTCTCCTTTAGAAGCTGGATTAAAGGCTATGCAATTATTAAATGAACAGTTTTCTTATTTAAGTGAATTAAGCTCAGCTATTATTTCTTCTAAATCAGTAGAGAAGAAAAAGCCAGCTGTTGCTAAACGAAAGACTGTTAAAAAAATAACTAAGAAAGTTGCCAAGAAAGTAGTTAAGAAGGCAGCCAAAAAGACAGCAACTAAGAAAGTTGCTAAGAAAGTTGCCAAGAAAGTAGTTAAGAAAGCAACCAAAAAGGTTGTGAAGAAAGCAGTTAAAAGTAAAAAGAAAAAATAATTTGTTATATGCGACATAGAAAAAAAGGAAAAATTTTGTCTCGAAAGATTGGTCCCCGTAAAGCTCTTTTTAAGGGTTTAGCTCGCGCTCTTATCTTAAATGAGAAAATAACTACAACCGAAGCTAAAGCCAAGGCGGTCAAACCTATTATTGAACGTTTAATTTCAAAGGGAAAGGTTAATAGTTTAGATAATTTGAGAAAAGTTAATGCTTATTTTCAAAGTAGAGAAGTGACCAAGAAGGTTATGGAAGATTTAGGGCCTCGTTATAAAGAACGACCAGGAGGTTATCTCAGAATTATTAAAATTGGTTCCCGTAGAGGAGATGCCGCGCATATGGTTGTTTTAGAATTAGTTTAATTACAAAATATGGATAATATTGTTAATAATAGAAAAACACACACAATTGACGCTACAGATAAAATTTTAGGGCGATTAGCTACTAGAATATCCTTAATTTTGACTGGTAAACGCAAAACTAATTATTCTCCTAACATGGATGTGGGAGATGGAGTTATTGCTAACAATGTTTCAAAAATGAAATTTACTGGACGTAAATTTGAACAGAAAATATATTATCGTCATAGTGGTTATCCTGGGGGATTGAAAGAGAGAAAAATGAAAGACGTATTTGCCAGAAATCCATCTGAACTTTTAAAAAAAGCTGTCTATAATATGTTACCCAAGAATAAACTTCGTTCAGGGAGAATGAAAAGATTAGAGATGAATAATTAGTCTAAAAAATTATAATTCTCCAATATTTTAATCAATGACCTTCTTTTTAAGAGGGTTGTTTTAATTTAGAAGAATGTTAAAATTGAAATACTTTGATGTTTATACAATAAATATTTAATTTCAAGGTTCTGCGAACGAAGTGAGCATGGTTCTTATAATTAAAATACCTTAATTTATATACAATAATAATTTAATTTCAAGGTTCTTGAGCGAAGCGAAAGGTTCTTAAAATTAAAAAATAATCAGATTTATCCTATGAATTTATTAATTATCAAAAAATACGGTGATCCAATATTAAGGGAGAAATGTCAAGAAATTAAAGACTTTGATCAAAATATTAGATCGTTATATAAAGGAATGTTAAAGATTTTGCAAGAATCAAATAATGGAGTAGGCTTAGCTGCTCCTCAAATTGGTTCTAATAAGCAAATCATAGTAATTAATGCTTATATTGCCGGCGATTATAATTCACATCCTAATGATTTTTTATGTTTGGCTAATCCAAAAATTGTCCAGAAATCTGTTAAAAGTAATAAGAGTTTTGAGGGATGTTTAAGTTTGCCGGGAGTGTCAGTTAAAGTTAAAAGAGCAAATCAAATAAAAGTAGAGGCCTGGTCTTTGCGAAAGAATAAACCAATCACTTTAGATGTGGAGGGTTTTTTTGCTCGAGTACTTCAACATGAGATTGATCACTTACGGGGCATCTTAATTATTGACTATTTGTCTCCGTTGCGTAAATTAAGAGTTTTAAAGAAATTAGAAAAAACAATTGCGAGTGTGGTATAACGGTTATTATATCTCCTTCCCAAGGAGATGACGGCGGTTCGACTCCGCTCACTCGCTTTTTAGGCCGCCTTAGCTCATTAGGTAGAGCAAGCGCTTCGTAAGTGCTAGGTGCCCAGTTCGAATCTGGGAGGCGGCTCCATTAAATAATGATTTATGATTAAATTTGTTAATATTACCAAACTTTATCCACCTGATGTTTATGCTTTACGTAATGTTTCTTTTCATATAAAACCAGGAGAATTCGTTTCTATTGTCGGTCAGTCAGGGGCGGGGAAGAGTACTATTATAAAATTATTAATTGCCGAAGAACGAGTCACTGAAGGGAAAGTCATGGTAGGAGATTGGGATATAACTAAAGTAAAGTCATCGGCTATTCCTACTTTACGGCGTCAAATAGGAGTTGTTTTTCAAGATTTTAAATTATTAGAGAATAAAACCGTTAAAGAGAACATTTCTTTTGCTTTAGAGGTGGTTAATACTTCTCAGAAACGAATATCTCAAATTGTTCAACAAGTTTTAAAGATAGTTGGTTTGTCTGATAAGGAAAAATGTTTTCCACGTCAATTATCAGCTGGAGAATTACAAAGAGTAGTCATTGCTAGGGCTCTAGTTAATCGTCCTAAAATATTGATTGCCGATGAACCAACTGGTAATTTAGATCCAATTATTACAAGAGATATAGTTCAGCTATTGGAAAAAATTAATGAATTCGGAACTACAGTTTTATTGGTTACTCATAATAGAGAAATTGTTAATTTTGTAAAAAAAAGAGTTATCACTCTAGATCGGGGAGTTATGATTGGAGATCAATCTCGAGGAAGGTATGTTATTTAAATTTTCGATAGGATTGATATGTTGAACAACAAAATATTAAAATTTATTTTAAGCATTATATTCGTTATTCTACTTATTACTTCCATAATTTTAAGCTTTAGATTCATGGAAAAACAAAAATCTTCACCAGAAGAATTGTCAATTAGACTGCCAGTAGTTGCTGGTTCTTTTTATTCCGAGGATAAAAAGATTTTATCTAAACAGATTGATAATTTTTTATTGCAATCTAAAAAAAATATAGTAGAGGGTAATCCAAAAATATTAATTGTACCTCATGCTGGATATCAATTTTCTGGACAGGTAGCTACAAACGCTTTTAGATTATTAATAGATAGGAATATTAAAACAGTAATTTTAATTGGTCCTTCGCATACTGATTTATTTGATGGTAGTTCCGTTGATTTGCATGACGTTTGGCAAACTCCCTTGGGGGATGTGAAAGTTGATGTTGATCTAGGAGAAAGAGTAATATCCGAACATAAAAGTATTTTTAACAGAATTGAATCTCATAGAAAAGAACATTCTCTGGAAGTTTGTCTTCCCTTTTTGCAAAAAACATTAAAAGATTTTAAAATTGTTCCTATCATTATTGGACAATCTGACCAGCAAAGCAGAGAAGCATTGGTCAATGCTTTGAGTAAATATATCGATAATCAAACTCTAATAATCATTAGTTCTGATTTGTCTCATTATCCTTCCTACAGAATAGCCAACATAGTTGATCGTAAAATTATAGATACAATTTTAACAGGAAAATCAAAGAATCTTACTAATACTATTCAAGATTTGATGTCTCAATCATTTTTTGGTTTAGATACTTGTGCCTGCGGAGAAGAAGCTATTCATATTGGTTTGCTTTTGTCAGAAATTATGCAGATTGATGATATTAAATTTTTAGATTATGCTAACTCAGGAGATATTACAGGAGATCATTCAAGGGTAGTTGGATATGCTAGTATTGTATTTAGTAAAGATTTATCAAGGCAAGTAAGTCTAACGGAAGAGGAAAAACGAATACTTCTGCAAATCGCGCGTGAAAGCATTGAAGGCTACTTGAGTGACAAGAAGATACCAGAATTTAAGGATATTCTACCAAGTTTAAGTCAACCTCAAGGAGCTTTTGTCACTTTGAGAAGGAATCATGAATTGAGAGGTTGTATTGGTAGAATTATAGAAGAAAAGAAACCTTTATATCAGGTTGTGTCTTCAATGGCTGTGGCAGCGGCTGTGAATGATAATAGGTTTTTGCCAGTTGATCTAGATGAAATGCAGGACATTGATATAGAGATTTCTGTCCTTTCTCCTCTTAAAAAAATAAAAAATCCTATTAAAGAAATTGAAATAGGAAAGCATGGGGTTATTGTTCAAAAAGGTTCGCACTCTGGTGTTTTTCTTCCTCAGGTGGCTACTGAAAATAATTGGGGATTGGAAGAATTTATGAGTCAACTTTGTCAAGAAAAAGCAGGTTTAGATAAAGATGCTTGGAAAACAGGCGAGATAGATATTCATGTTTTTAGTGCAGAAATTTTTAATGAATAGCTTTTTTCTGTTTTGTAATAAATATTTTTATTGAGACAAGACCTAAAATAAAAATACCAACAATAATGTAAACTATATCTAAGCTAGGTTTAGAAAGAGGAGTTTCTTCTTTTGGGGCATTAGTTAATAGTTTTTGAGTAGGGGAACTGCATTCTTGGTTTGAACAGCGAATAATGATTTTTTCTATTTTAGAAATTGTAGCAGAAGAATAATCATTAAATCCTTTTTCTTCTATAAAAATACCAGGTACAGAATTAGAGCTGACTTGATATATTTTGCTCAAAGCTGAATATATTTTTTGATTATTATTTTTTAATGCTTCGAATTTTTTGATTTGTAAATGAGGATATTTGGTTTTTAGTGTTCCCAGCAGAGCCTCAGCTTGATGGCAGGCAGGGCAAGTGGAGCTGTAGAAGAAATACAGCTCTATATCTTTTTTTTCAGCTTGAGAATATTGAGCAAAAGCTAAAAAAAATATAATAAAAATAATTTGTATAAATTTATTATTGGACATTTTTAATATTTCTGTTATTATTAGCAGATAAAGGTTAAGAGTGCTAATTTATTTAATTTGTTAATTAAAGAATAATTTATGTCAAAACTTAAACCAATAGGCAGTCGATTGATAGTTGAGCCGACTGTTCAAAATGAAGTAAGTAAAGGTGGTATTATCTTACCTGATACCACTGATAAAGAAAAGCCAGTTCAAGGAGAAGTTATTGCCATTGGTCCGGGAAAAATGTTAAGCAATGGCCAAAGAGAAGTTATAGATTTAAAGGTTGGTGATAAAATTTTATTTGAGAAATACGGTTCTGACGAATATAAAATTGAAGAAAAAGAATTCTTGGTTGTTGATTATGATAGAGTTGTAGCCGTGATTAGCTAATTAACTAATTTATTAATTTATGTCTAAACAAATTTTATTTGATGAAAAAGCGCGAGCAGCAATGAAGCGCGGAATAGATAAACTAGCTGCTACCGTCAGAGTAACATTAGGACCAATTGGAAGGAGTGTTGTCCTAGATAAAGGTTATGGTTCACCTATTATTACTAATGATGGAGTGACGGTAGCCAAAGAGATTGAATTAGAAGATAAATATGAGAATGTAGGAGCTCAACTTTTACAAGAAGTTGCTTCTAAGACTAATGATATTGCTGGAGATGGAACATCAACAGCCGTTCTTTTGACTCAAGCGATTTTTGGAGCAGGTTTGAAGAATGTGGCAGCTGGAGCTAATCCACTAGCCATTAGGTCAGGTATTGAAAAAGGCGTAACCGCTGTAGTCAAAGAATTAAAAGAAAAAATTTCTAAACCAGTATCCACTCGTGGAGAAATACAACAGGTAGCTTCAATTTCCGCTAATAATTTGGAAATTGGCAAAATTATTGCTGAAGCCATGGAAAAAGTAGGAAAAGATGGGGTAATAACAGTTGAAGAATCACAGTCATTCGAATTAGAATTGGAAGTCACAGAAGGCATGCAATTTGATAATGGTTATGTATCTCCTTATATGATTACTAATTCTGAAAAAATGATTGCTGAATATGACAATCCATATATTCTTATAACTGATAAAAAAGTTTCTGCTCTTACAGAGGTTTTGCCTTTGTTGGAAAAAATGGCTCAAGCTGGTAAAAAAGATTTAATTGTTTTGGCTGATGATATTGAAGGAGAGGCTTTAGCTACTTTTGTGGTTAATAAGCTAAGAGGAACTTTCAATATTTTAGCAGTTAAAGCCCCAGGTTTTGGAGACAGAAAGAAAGAGTTATTGCAAGATATCGCTACTTTAACAGGAGGAAAAGTTATTTCTGGAGAAGTAGGATTGAAATTAGAAAATACAACTCTAAAAGATTTGGGTCAAGCTCGTCGAGTTATTTCTACTAAAGATAATTCTATTATTGTTGGTGGAAAAGGACTTAAACAAGCTATTGAGGATAGAGTTATTAATATCAAAAGAGAATTAGAAAGAACAACTTCTGATTTTGATAAGGAAGAATTACAAAAAAGATTAGCTAAATTAACCGGCGGAGTCGCTGTCATTAAAGTAGGCGCAGCAACTGAAACTGAGATGAAAGAAAAAAAGTTTAAAGTTGAAGATGCTGTACATGCCACTAAAGCAGCGGTAGAAGAAGGTGTTGTCGTTGGTGGAGGAGTGGCTTTGTTAAGATGTTTAAATGTTCTAGAAGCTTTGGCTCTTAAGGGAGATGAAGGTTTAGGAGTAGAAATATTAAAGAGGGCTTTAGAAGAACCTTTGCGTCAAATAGCTGCTAATTCTGGACAAGATTCTTCAGTAGTTGTAGAAAAGGTTAAACAGGGAAACATGAATTATGGTTATGATGCCGGTAAGAATGAATTCAAAGATTTAGTTGTCGCTGGCATTGTTGATCCTGCTAAGGTTACTCGCACTGCCCTTCAAAATGCGGCATCTATTGCTTCTTTACTTTTAACTACAGAAGCGATAGTTACTGATTCACCAGAGAAAGATCATAAAGCAAACTCTGGTATGCCCGGAGGAGGTATGATGCCAGGAGGAGGTATGATGCCAGGAGGAATGGGATATTAGATAGAAAATTAGACAGTATAGAAAAGTTGAGGAATTTTGATTCCTCAACTTTTTGTTTCTCTATATCTTGGCATTTTATTCCTTTAATGATATAATAATGGGTACTTGGGTAATCGGGTATTTGAGCAATTAGAGCTTCAGTTAACTGAGGACCTATCTCCTAATTAATTATTTTTCTATATTATGACTTTGAAAAAGTATCTCAATTTAATGACCATTCTAACTGTTATTTGTTGGGTGGCTTGGGTCTTAGTACTTGTTCTGATAAATCCACAACAATCTGACTTGATTGGTTTTGTCCTTTTCTATTTTAGTTTGTTTTTGGCTCTTTTGGGCACAATTTCTATTTTTGGATTTTTGATTCGAGTATGGTTAAAAAAGAAACCAATTTTCAAACAGGTTGAAATAGCTTTTCGACAAGCTATATGGTTGGGGCTTTTAGTTTCAGTAATTTTTATTCTTAAAGGGTTAGGTCTTTTAAGATGGTGGAATGCTTTGTTTTTACTTTTATTTTTAATATTTTTAGAACTTTTTTTCTTATTATCTAATAGAAGATACAAATCTTAAATAAAAATTATATGAAAAATTTTGATATTGTCACTGTAGGCGGAGCAATGAGAGATATATTCTTTTCTACCAAAGAAGGTAAAGTTGTTTCAAATGAAAAGGATCCGCTTTGTCGTCATATGATAGCTTTTGAATTAGGAGCTAAAGTGTATGTAGATTCTGTACATTTTGAATCTGGAGGTGGAGCTAATAATACAGCTGCTGGTTTTGCCACTTTGGGGCTAAATACGGCTTTGATAGCCAGAGTGGGATCTGATCGCGAAGGAGATTCTTTGCTTAAGACTGCCAAAAAGAAGGGAGTTGATGTTAGTCTTGTTGAAATAGATAAAAAAATAAGCACGGGATTTGCTCTTATTTTAACTATAAAAGGTTTTAAAAGAGCTCAGACCATCTTTGCCTATAGGGGGACTAGTGATATTCTAAAAGTATCTGATTTAAATTTTAAAACAAAATGGGCCTATATCTCTTCTTTGAGTTGTCCCAACTGGCCAAGTATTTTAGATAGAGTTTTTGAATTAAAGAAATCAGGAGTTAAATTTGCCTGGAATCCAGCAAATGTTCAATTAAAAGCGGGAGCGAAAAAATTATCTCCTTGGTTGAAGAAATTAGATGTTTTAATTTTTAATGAAGATGAAGCTCGCGAACTAGTGCTCTCTGTTCAAAAAATCAAAGATTTCAATATGAGGAATTTGATAAAGATTGTTCATAAAATGGGTCCTAAAATAGTTGTCATTACTGTGGGCAAGAAAGGCGTTTATGCCTATGATGGGCATAAATTCTATTTTCAAAGACCATGGCCATCAAAAGTTGTTAATATTACCGGAGCCGGAGATTCTTTTTCTTCTGGTTTCGTTGCTAGCTTGTTTTATAAACCAGAAAATATCAGACAAGCTTTAATTTGGGGGGTCAGAAGTAGTGCTTCAGTTATTCATCGTTTTGGAGCTCAGAAAGGTTTGTTGACCAAATCTCAAATTATTTCTTCTAAAAAATAATTTTTGTTAAATATGAATTTTAATACTAGGGTTGAAGTGTCTGCTCGGCACATTCATTTATCCTTAGAGCATTTAGAAAAACTTTTTGGGAAAGGTTACAGATTAAACAGAACAAAGGATTTGTTTCAAACTGATTCATTTGCAACTGAAGAAAGGATCATTTGTGAATTTGCCAATGGAGAGCGTTTAGAAAGAGTTAGGATTATTGTACCAGTTAGAGAACAAACTCAACTTGAAATTTCTAAGACTGATGCCTATGTCCTAGGTATCAATCCTCCTGTTCGTCGTTCTGGAGATTTGATTGGTTCTGAGAAATGTAGGATCATCGGCCCAAAGGGCTATGTAAATTTAGAAGAAGGGGTGATTATTGCCCAACGTCATCTTCATCTTGACGAAGCAACTGCTCAAAAATATGAAATAAAAGACAAACAAGTATTGTCATTAAAGATTAGTTCTGAAGAAAAGCTAGAAACTATTTATAAAGTTTTAGCGCGTGTTTCTCCTAATTCTTTTTTAGTTTGTCATTTAGATGTTGACGGAGGTAATGCGGCTGGAATACCAAAAATTGGAACAGGAGAAATTTTTATTTAATTTTATGAAAAAAGATATTCAGAATACAAAAGTTGCTGTTATTATTCTCTCATACAATGGTCAGGTATATTTACCTGATCTTTTTAAGAGTTTAAAAGATCAAACCCTTAGGGCAAGCGAAGTAGTTATTGTAGATAATAATTCAACGGATGATTCTGTAGATTATATTAAGAAAAATTTTCCAGAGGCAACTTTGATTATTAGTAAAGAGAATACTGGATTTGCTAGAGGAAATAACATTGGAATCAAAGAAGCACTGAAAAATAGTCCAGATTATATTTTTATGTTAAATCAGGATACTGTCTGTGATTCAAAATGTTTAGAGATATTGGCAGAAAAAGCGTCTTCTTTTGATAATCTTTTTGCTTGTCAGCCATTGGTTATGTGTTGGCCCAAAAAGAACTTAATTCAAACTTCGGGCAATAGAATGCATTTTTTGGGGTTTGGTTATTCCGGAGATTACAAGAAAGAGCTTAGCGATAATGTTATTGAAAAACTAGATAGAGATCCTTTTTATCTTTCTGGCGCGGGAATGTTTATTGATGTTAATGTTTTGAATAAAATTGGATTATTAGACGAAGATTTTTTCTTATATCACGAAGACACAGATCTTTGCTTGCGCGCTAAATTTTTAGGATATAAATTAAAATTAGTTCCAGAAGCAATCATTTACCATAAATACACAGAAGCTATTTCTAAGAATCGTTGGTTCTGGAGTGAAAGAAATCGTTTACTCACTTTATTAAAATTTTATAAATTACCAACTTTAATTTTGCTTTTCCCATTCTGGTTTTTTATGGAAATAGGGATTTTGCTTTATAGTTTAATAGATGGTTGGTTTTTCACAAAAGTTAAAAGTTTTTTTGCTTCTTTGTCTAAGATCCCGAAGATTTTGAAGAAAAGATATAAAATTCAAAAAACGCGACGAATTAGTGATAGAGAATTAATAGGAGAGATAAGTAGCCGATTTGATTTTGCTGGATTTGAACACCCTCTAATTAAGTATATTGTTAATCCTATTTTTGGTTTTTGTTGGAAAATCGTTCGTATCTTCATTTTTTGGTGAGATAGGGGTGATATAATAAAACTTATGCCAGAATTACCAGAAGTACAAACTATAGTTAATGATCTAAACAAAAATATTCTTAAAAAGAAAATTAAAAGAATAGATATTTGTTTATCTAAAATTATTAAAGGGGAGCCTAAAAAATTTTTAAAGATTTTAGAGAATAATAGTTTTCGGAATATATCTCGTCGGGGAAAATTTATAATTATTGAATTGGTTCATGGTGGCAAATATATTCTTGTTCATTTACGAATGACTGGCCAGATCATTTATGTTAATCAAAATAAATTAATTGCTGGTGGACATGGCGTGAAAATTGATCAAGTTGAATTGCCATCCAAACAAACTCATTTGATAATTTATTTTCAAGATGGCTCAGTCTTATTCTATAACGATCAACGTCAATTTGGCTATTGGCAATTAGTTGATGATTTGGGTTTAAGAGAATTACAGGAAAAGTTAGGAATAGAACCATTAAGCCCTAGTTTTAGTTTAATAAATTTTAAAAGGTTATTAATAAACAAGAAAGGCAACGTTAAGGCTTTTCTTCTAAACCAGAGACATATTGTTGGTTTAGGCAACATTTATGTTGACGAAAGTCTTTTTCAAGCTGGAATTTTGCCGACTCGTTCAATTTCGTCTTTAGAAGAGAGAGAAATTAGAAAATTGCATCAAGCTATCAAAAATATTTTAAAAATAGCAATTCATCAGCGGGGGACTACTTTTAATAATTATCGGGACGCCCAGGGCCAAAAAGGCAATTTTATAAAACACTTGAATGTTTATCAGAGAGAGGGAGAGAAATGTTCCAAATGTTTGAAATCTATTATCCAGAAGATCAAAATTGCTGGACGAGGAACTAGATATTGCTCCTATTGTCAGAAGTAGAATATTTTATAATTGACTCTAATATTTAATTAAAATAAATAAAATTAATCTAAATTATATGGAAAATTTTGAAGAAATTGAAAAAGCCAAGATACCTGATGAAGATATGCCAGAATGGATTAAATCTTTACGAAAAGGTGGACTTGACGATGAAGAAATAGATTCGGTTTTAAAAAATCTAAATTTAACCTATAAGAAAGTAAAGGAACCAAATTTTATTGAGAAAGAATTAGTAGAAATTAAAAAATATTATAAGAATAAATATAATAGAATTTTGACTGCCGAAGAAATAGAATATTTTAAAGAAGGTATAGAGAACGAATGAAAATTAAACAAATAATTGTTGGAGAAATAGAGACAAATTGTTACTTGTTTATTTCTGACGATGAACTCGTTATTATTGATCCAGGAGATGAAGCTGAAAAGATTTTGAAAGAAATAAAAAAAATAGAAGCTAAACCA
>Ga0307991_1001965_pt1 | contig 14117 bp, 12 predicted proteins | sample EllFjometagen131_FD_203146 | JGI IMG/M metagenome (GOLD analysis project Ga0307991, IMG submission 203146) | Marine microbial communities from Ellis Fjord, Antarctic Ocean - #131 | ecosystem: Environmental > Aquatic > Marine > Unclassified | place: Southern Ocean | collected 2014-10-08
ACCGATAACCCCCGCTTCCAGGACCTCCGGGTGCATGTGCAGGATGTTTTCTATCTCTTTCGGGTAGATATTCTCTCCCCCCCGAATGATCAGATCCTTTTTTCGATCCGTTATATAGAGATATCCGTCTTCGTCGGCGTATCCGACATCGCCGGTGTGGAGCCAGCCCTTCCGCAGTGCCTCTGCCGTTTCTTTCGGTTTGTTCCAGTAGCCCTTCATGACGCCGGGTCCCTTGATGACGATCTCTCCGGTTTCTCCCGGGGGGACCTCCCGGTCGTCTTCGTCGAATATCTTGATTGTGTTGCACTTCTGGTAGCATTTGCCGATGGAGCCGTACTTGGGGGGACGCTTCCCGGCCACGTTGCCACAGTTGACTGTCGTCGCCTCACTCAGGCCGTATCCCTCCCAGATATCGGTTCCGTACCGCTTCTTCCACTGGCGGGCCACCTCCAGCGGCATCGGCGCGGACCCGCAGATGCAGGTCTGCAGAGAACTCAGGTCGTACCGGGGGGCGGCGGGGTGGTTCAGCATCTGGATGTACATGGTCGGCACGCCGCGAAAATCCGTGACCTTGAACTGTTCGATACACCTCATCGCCTCTTCGGCATCCCACCGGCTGATAACGATGAGCTTTCCCCCTGTTAGAAACTCGAGACTCAGGGCGAATACCCCGTAGCCGTGGAAGAGGGGAAGCGTGATGAGGGAGACACGGTTCCGGCTGACGCCGAACACCTCCACCTCCTGATTCGCCACCGTGCCCCGCCGTTCATCCTGCTCCTGAATTCTTCCCTTTGCCGTGATACCCCATGAATCCAGCAGGACCAGGTCATAATATCCCGTCACGTGGGTATACCAGTTGTAGTGTGTCAGCATCACGCCTTTGGGGTTTCCCGTGGTGCCGGCGGTGTAAATCATAACGGCTGTGTCGTCGTTGTCCGTGTCCTCCGTGATCAGTTTGTCCGACTCCCCTTCAATGATGGCGTCGTAGGAGATGGTGTCTTCGGGGATTGCCCCCCCGGTTACAATGACATGCTGAAGCTGCTGTGCCCCCGTGTGCGCCTCTCTGATGGCGTCGATGTAGTCGATCGTGCTGATCAGTGCGACAATACCCGCGTCTTTGTAGAGATAGGCAAGTTCGCCCACGCGCAGCGACGGGTTTATGGGGACCAGTATCGCCCCGATCTTAAACGTGGCGAAAAATGCCTGCATAAGCTGGGGACAGTTGAGCAGTTGAACTCCGACCCGGTCCCCCTTCCTGATCCCCAGGGCCTTTAAGGCATTGCCCAGCCGATTGGCAAGGCGATTCATCTCGACGTTGGTGTGCCACTGCCCTCCAAACCAGGCGAGATTGTATTCGCCGAACCTCGCGATATTGTCGTCCGCCAGTCTCCCGATGTTCATTGCTGTGATCCCTTTCTCAATACCTGAAATTCAGGGGTCGTCATACGAACCTGTCTTGTGGGTAATTGGCCCGCGCCCTTTTTATTGTACCCTTCCCTGTTCTTGTGCGCTCACCACCTGTGCCTTCGGGAGGAGGGATATAAAGATACCGTTTATCTCACGAAACACGTTGGTGATCAGACTTCCTGTTTCAGCTGAGCCATGGCTTCCGATATATGTGTTCTTGCCATCTCGGCCACCTCTTCAGTGGTCAGGTCTTTAAAGGCTTCGTAGGGTATCTCTTCAAGGATATGTACTGTAATGGGATGTTTTCCGTGAAAATTCAAGCTTTTTTTGGGGAGGGCGTTTTTCGTGCCGTTGATGACAATGGGCAGTATCGGCACCTTGTTATCCTGGGCCAGCAGAAAGGCCCCCGGTTTGAAGGGTTTGATGGCCCCTGTTTTCGATCGCGTCCCTTCGGGAAACAGGTAGACGGAACTTCCTCCGGCGAGGGCCTTATCGCAGTCATCCAGCATTGTCCGTATGCTCTTCCTGTCACCGCGGGTAAGTTTGATGTAGCGGTTTAACGTCATGTTCCATCCGATAAAGGGAAGCTTGAATATCTCCGCCTTCGATACCCACTTGAAAGGGAAAAAGATTCGGAACGCGACGAGGATATCAAGGAGGGACTGATGGTTGGAGACGACCACATAGGTCTTCTTTCCGATATGTTCCTTCCCCTCGATTGAAACCGACCAAGGGGGCATCACCCAGGTATAGATCGACGCCCAGAATGAGGTAACATAATGCAGAACGTAAAGACGCTTATCGAACAGGACGGTTACTAGCCATATGGCGAGCGCTACCGCATAGAGAACCATGCTGGAGATTGCCATAAAGGACAGAAATAGTATGGTAATAATACGATCGACCAACTCTTCACACCCCTGAATCCCGGGACTGAACTAAGGGCTCTCTATATGAAAATAGTGACCCTGCTGTCAATACAAAGGGAGGGGGCAATTGCAGGCCCATAACCTCTTTGCCCCCTCCCATACACCTGTTTTCTGGAAGGACTCGGTCAAACCCCCTCAAGAAAGATGGTTCATCGTCCGGTAGTGAATGTATCCATCACCCCATTCTTTCATACGGGCGAGATGGGGCTGTGTGCATGATTCTTTTTGTCTGTAATGTCGGCAACCGGTGTCGCGGCTGTCCTGTTAAAATCGGCTGAGATTGTTCTTCAGTATCGCTTCTGCGTTGTGTACGATTCCATCAAGAAGCTCTTTACAGGTGAGGACATCATGGATCAGGCCGATCGACTGGCCCACGGCAATCAGCCCCGTGTTCATTTCACCCTTCTGCCAGATCTCATCTCCCAGGGCCCCGGCGATGTGCGGTATGATCTCCTCCAGACCGCCCCCCCGTGCCTCGATCTTCAGGACCTCATGCATGGAATCGTTCAACAGTCCTCGGCCCTGGAGACCGATCGAGTTTCCGTACAAGACGGTCTCGTTCTCCTGGCGGCGGATCATCTCCTCGTGGACCTTCTCGTGGACCGTGCATTCGTAAGTGTTGATAAAGCGGGTCGCCATCATGATTCCCTCCGCCCCCAGGCACAGTGCCGCGGCCAGGCCCCGCCCGTCCGCCATCCCCCCCGTGGTGATCACCGGGATGGTAAGTTCCTCCGCCATGCGCGGGGTCAGGACGGTGGTGGCGACGTTTTCGTTCAGGGGGTGCCCCCCCTCCTCGACACCGGCGGCGAAGACAGCGTCGTATCCCGCCTTCTCGGCCGATTTTCCGTGCCGTACCGAACCCACCTTGTGAATCAGTTTCGCGCCGGCATCCTTTAATTTTCTGAAATACAGACCGTCCTTGTACCGGTGCAGGGGGGTGCCGCTGATCTCCACCGCCGCGATCTTCTCTTCGGCGAGGGTGTCGAAATACATGGCGTACCGGTCGTCGGGGACCCCGATGGAGGGGAGCAGCGTCACGTTCACGATAAAGGGCCTGTCCGTCAGGCGCTTGGTCTCCCGGATGGCGCCTCGGAATGACTCCCTGTCCTCGTACATGGCCGCAGTCAGGTTCCCCAGTCCCCCGGCGTTTGAGATCGCCGCGCACAGGGGCGGGTAGGCCAGCCGCATCATCCCGCCGCATACGATCGGGTGCTCGATTCCCATCATTTCCGTCAGTCGTGTCTTCATCTGGTCGTACTCCTTTTCTGTTAAGATTTATCGCTTGTTTGAGGTGCCGCCGCGTCGGAAACACACTACGGTCTGTTTTACTCCAGGTCCTTTAAAAACTGTATCATCAGATCGTTGACCTCCAGAGGACGTTCCTGCTGGATCCAGTGCCCGGCCCCGGGAAGCAGGACCTTCTGCTTCAGGTTGGGAATGGATGCCTCCATCCGGTCGTAGGCCCCGCGGCTGAAGGTGATAACGCCGTCCAGTTCCCCGGCTATGAAGAGGGCGGGCTGGTGGATCTTTGCCCCGCTGAGGAAGGGGGTCATCTCCCAGTTCCGGTCGATATTCCGGTACCAGTTGACACCACCACGGAAGCCGGTCCGCGTGAACTCCTCGGTGTAGAAATCGATATCCCGTTCGGTCAGCCAGGCAGGCAGGCAGGGTATCCGGGGCAGAAGAGGTGTCGATAAATCTCTTGCCCTTGGGAAATACGAATTGCCAGCGTTTTTCGAGTGGTGGGTCACCGGATGCCGCATACAGGGACCCCAGTATAAATTTCCTGACATCCTCCTCCAGCTCCTTTTCAACCCTGCCCGGTTCCTGAAAGTAGAGGATGTAGAATTCAAGGTCTTGGCCGCCCAGCAGCTTCTTCATCCCCTCAGTCGGTCTCCGGCTCTTCCAGGAGCGTGGGGCAAAGGGGACGCTCAGGAGAATGACGGTTTGAAAGATGTCCGGTCTGAGGAGGGCGCAGTGTTGCGCAACCGTTGATCCCCAGTCATGTCCAACAATAACGGCCTTCTCTTCCCCGAGGGCGTGGACGAGGCCGACGATATCCCCGACCAGTTGGAAGATGTCGTACGCCTCTATCGATTCGGGCCGGTCGGTGCACCCGTAGCCGCGCTGATCGGGGGCAACGGCGTGAAATCCCGCATTGGCCAGGGCCGGCAGCTGGTGTCTCCAGCAATATCCCAGCTCCGGAAAGCCGTGGCACAGGATCACCAGCGGGCCTTCCCCCTGCTCGGCGATGTGCATGGTGATGCCGTTGGTTTCAAGGGTGCGGTGACGTTGCTCCATCGTTGTCTCCTTTCGGTGATATTCAACTAACCGATATTCTAATCATTTATATAGGGCGGCTCTTCCCACCACGGATAAAAGGCCGGCATGTCCCGGCTCGGTTTCATCGTGAACTTGGGGGCACGCTTTTCCAGAAAAGAGGCCACTCCTTCCTTCGTGTCGGCGGAGGCCAGCATATACCCGAAGGCCTTCGATTCGATTATGTGGGTATGCATGGGGTGGTGCTCCCCCAGCATCTTCCAGAGCATCTGCCGTGCCAGTGCGGTGGATACCGCGGACGTATTGTCAGCGATCTCGCGAGCTATCTTTATTGCTGTGGGCATCAGTTCTTTGGGAGCAGTCACCCGGCTGAACAGCCCGATCTCCAGCCCCTCCCGGGCATTGAAAAGACGGCCCGTGAGGATCAACTCCGCCGCCCTGCTGATGCCGATGATCCGCGGCAGAAAGTAGGTGCAGCATCCCTCCGGGGCTACTCCCCTCCGATCAAAGACGAACCCGATTTTTTTGGCGGCCTCGGAGGCGATTCGGATGTCCATGCCCATGGTCATGGTAATCCCGACACCGACCGCGTTGCCGTTGATCGCGCCGATAACGGGCTTTTTCATATTAAAGAGTTTCAGGGTAACCTGCCCCGCCGAGTCTCGAAAGGGTTCGGTTCCCTCGGGATCGTCAGGGTTGTTGAATCCTCCGGCGGCCAGATCCGCTCCCGCGCAGTATGCCCGCCCGGCACCGGTAACGATCACCACCCGGACCGAGTCGTCATTGTCGGCCGCATCCAGCGCCTGAAGGACCTCTTGCATCATGAGGGGCGTCCAGGCATTGAGTACCTCCGGCCGGTTAAGCGTAATCGTGGCGATACTCTCCTCCACGGTGTAGATGATCTGTTCATAGCGCATAACGGTCTTCCTCCCAAAAATATAGTAGTGGTTTCCTAACAGGTTCGTCCCCGAATGGCAACCCCTGCGTAGTGAGTGCGTATCCTTCCCCTCGGGTATCCGCCCGACCGCTCGTTTTTCTCCCCCACTTGCTTGTAGATTGGGTTGGCTTGTATTATACGGGTGTGCCGTCGTCCAGTTTTTTCCGTAAAAAGTCAAATCCCGGGGTCAGTTTGCTCGTGATGCCCCTTGCCAGCATAGGCCTGACGGGAATACCCATATTTAACCGTCCGCCGGTTTTGAACAAGTTCGCTATCACCTCTAACACAAGGGGACCGGGGAGGCCGATGGCGATCTCGGAGTCGGAACCACCGGCCAACGTCCGATCTCCAGTTCCGGGGATGACTATCTGCGGGGTCTGGGTCAAGAATGGAATCAATCCGCCCGCGATGCACGACTCGGCGAACCCCCAGTTCGAGGAGGCGGGGAAATTACGCCCATCGTAAACCATGGCCTGGATGATATGGGTTATCTGTTCTCCATTGCCGTATATCAGAACCGTATCGGGGACAATGATGGATTTTGGCAGGGGGGAAACAATGAAACCCGTATACTCCTCTCGCCGGTCGATTGCGTCCCCGAAGAGTCCCCGGATGTAGAGCTGTACCCTTTTTTCCGCTTCTTCATCCCGGTGCCAGCCCTGACGGACCTGACTTTCCGTAAGATCCTCATCGGAAATGTCCTCCCAGGCGTGGTATCCCGTGGCGGGGACACAAAAATTGTCGTTACCGGTCATGGCCACATTCCAACTCCACCGGCGGGCGTAGGTAAACGCCTGGCAGAGGCTCCACTCCTCACCCAGGGTCGAGGGGCGTATGACCGTCTCTGGAATTTCGGCAACGTCCCTTATATACTTAATAGCTACCGGCATGCTGGCCAAGTGGAGTTTCTCATAGAGCATCTGCCCTGCTTCCTGGTACTCCTGCAGTCCAGCCATACAAACTCTCCTCACTGGATGTCTTTCTTCAATTACCGCGACGTAGACGCTATGTCTGCATCAATCACTTCTAGGATCTTCTGGTGGGTTTCCACCTTCATCCTACCGATCAGATTCCCGTCCTTGTTCAGTGACCGGGCAAAGGCGAGAGCTTCGGTCATGAGATCGTCAGGGGGGCAGGCCTTCATGATGATATGGTGCTCCTCGCATTCCTGGGCGGTGAGGCGTTTGCCGGTGTACTGCATCTCCTCAAATTTGTATTGAGGGACCGCCCGCCGGGCAATGGCGGAGAAGACCGGGCCCAGGGTCATGTTGATATTCACTTCGGGGAGGCAGATCCATCCCTTGTCCGAGCGCATGAATCGAAAATCGTGGGCGAATGCCAGAAAGGCGCCCCCGGCAAAGGCATGTCCGTTGATGGCCGCGATGGTCGGCATCGGGTAGGTGAGGATACGCCTCATAAGGCCGTACATCTCCGGCCGGAATCGGTCCATCGCCTCCGGGCCTTCCTTTTCAAGGGCCGGGAGGAGCCAGTCCAGATCTATGCCGTTGGACCAGATCTTTGTGTCTGAGGACTTCACGACGAGTGCGTTCGCATCGGTCTTCTGCTCTATCTCATCCAGTGTCTCCATGAACGCCTTCAAAAAGGGGAAATTAAACCGGTTTTCACCGCTGTTCATCGTCACCACTGCCACGCGTTCATCCATCTCGTATTCAACCTTCGCCATCGTTTGTTCCTTTCCTCCTGTTCTATATCGGTTACTCAGCCGGGGTTGCCCCGGATGACAGACGGGCACCTGTCCTTCGGAAAATGGTTTTGACAGGTTTGATTGTCTTAATCAAGCAAGAAAATGAGGGGGAGCACACTACGTGATTTTCCCGGGTTTTCCCGGGTTTTCCCGGGCGCGCCGAAGCAGCAGATTGCGTGCCGGGATTACATGAAAACATCCCGTGCGTAATGCCCCATGGGCCTATATGTCGTGCAGCTTCTCGGGTGTCAGTTCTTCCCGAATATCAGTGACGCCGGGGACGGCCTTGACCGCAGCGAGCAGGACTTCCTTCGATTCCAGGGGGTTGATGAGGCCGGTGAGGACGACGACGCCCGTTTCGGGAACCTCAACGTGAATATTTTTCGGGATGAGAACTGTCTTCTTGACCGACGTTTCGACCAGCTTTTTCAGACCGAACCGTTCCATCGTCTCCAGTGCCTGGAGACTGCAGGTGTCGATGATCTCGGACCGGGCAACGGAGATCAGCAGGTCGCCAGCGATCTCGATGCCAAGTTTGTCCTTGTTGATGATCAGATCATAGAGCGCCGGGTCATCCCAGTCCATGTCGAAGGCATAGTGCATGAATCCCCTCTTGCCGCTATCGTCCGCACGGATGGTTTTTCCAGCGGCATCCCGGCTGATTTTGTGGGAGGCGAGCAGTGTTTCGAGACGAATCTCTTCCGATGAGTAAAGGCGGACGTGGAGGGCGCATCCGAAGTCGCGAAGGAGAAACTGCGCGCCATGCCCGATGATGATACCTTCGCCCCGGCGGGCGACTTCATAGACGACCGCTTCGAGGAGTTCAAGGTACGACTGGGGCTTAAGCTCAAGGACGCGGGTGAAAAAGCCCGGAGCTTTTTCGTCGAGGCTCTTCAGATCCTTCGAAGAAAGGCCCATTGCGATGGATTCCTCCCGGAGTTTTTCATCGTCATACAGCGGTGTTTTCAACCCGTCGGCCACGTGGCGCGCGATTTCCGGGCCGCCACAGCCGACCCCTGTTGTAATGGTTATCAGTGCCATGATTCTTTCCTCCCCTCCTTTCAGGTAATGGTGTAGCCCGTTCCTTGTGAAAGTGTCTGCCATCAGACATACAATACATAAACGAAGAACACCGATATGGTCAGGTAGATGATCGTCATTGGACCACCCGCCCGCATGAAATCTGCCGGTCTGTATCCCCCGGGGGACATCAAAAGGGCGTTGACCTGGTGCGTCGGGAGGAGAAAGGAGTTTGAGGCGCAGATGGCGACCAGCAGTGCCAGCCCGCGGGGGTTGATACCGGTTATATCCGCCATGACCAACGCCAGAGGGACCAGGAGGACCGTGGCGGCGACATTCGATATGACGAGTGAAAGAAGGGTGGCAATGAGGCCGAGGGCGAAGAGGATAGAAATAGTGTGTCCCCCTTCCAGTAACTGCATGATCTGGATGGCCACGTACCGGGCCGCGCCGGTATGATCCATGGCGATGCCGAGGGGGATCAGGCCCGCCAGGAGAAAAACCGTTCGCCAGTCGACGGCACGGTAGGCCTCATCGATCGGTACGATCCGGAGGAGGATCATCGCCAGGGCCCCCGTCAGGAGACCAAGCGCGATCGGAAGGCCGGAGAGGGCGAGGATAATGGCCCCGGCAAAACAGACCAGTGCGGTAATCGGGCGCGGCTTCGGCGCCGCCTCCGTGGCCTCGACAGGGGTGACGAGGACGAAATTGGTGTTGTCAGCCATGGCCTTGATTTGCTGCCATCGGCCGTGAACGATCAGGGCGGTTCCCGGCTGGAGCGGCTCATCCGAGAAATTTTCCCGCTCCTCGCGTTCACCGCTGAGGAGCATGATCGGCTCCACGCCGTAGGTCTTGCGGAGGACTATCTCGCGCAGTGTTTTTCCGATAAGGGGCGCTCTGACTGGTATGACTAGTTCAGCAAAGCCGGCATGCCCCGCCGTTTCCAGGTCTTCAAAGGGCGTTGTATCTTCCCGGTACATCAGGCCATAGTCGGTGACAAACCGGTTGAGGTCTTTCCGGTCGCCCAGTATTGCCAGCCGTTGTCCCGCGGCGAAGGGGGTATGCCGCCAGGGGGCATAGAGGACATCGTCCCCCTGTGCGAGGGCGAGCAGGTTCAGCCGGTACTGCGCCCGCATCCGGATCTCGCCCCTGGTTTTTCCCGCCAGGGGGCTCTTTGCCGGGATGGCGCAGTGGTAGATGGTTGTGGGAAGGTGCCATGTCTCGATCAGCTTCATCTGCCTGCTGATCGGTTTTTTAGCCCTCTCCTTGAGGCCGGGGAGGATCTGGCTGCCGAAAAGGAGGAAATAGGTCACGCCGGCCGCGAGGAGAATGATTCCCACAGGGGTGACACTGAAGAGGCCGAATGAGTGGTATCCGCCCTGCCGCAGCAGATCGTTCAGGATAAGAAGGGGTGTCGACCCGACCATACTCAGGTTGCCCCCCAGGATGACCGCGAACCCCATGGGCATCAGGAGGCGTGACGCCGGCATCCCCGTGCTTTTGGAGATTCTCAGCATGGCGGGGAGGAAGAGGGCGGCGGCGCCGACATTCTGCATGAAGGCGGAGATCAGACCCACGGTTACGGTGACCAGGCCGATCAGCCGCTTTTCATCGGAGCGCGCGGCCGAGACGATGGTTTGTATGAGCCGGTTGATGGCGCCTGAACGGTCAACGCCATACCCCAGGATCATGACGGCGATTATCGCCACAACGGCGTTGCTAGCGAGTCCCGAGAATGCCTCCGCCGGCTTTACAAGCCCCAGCCAGGGTAGGGTGACCATCACCAGGAGGGCCACGATATCCACCCGCAGCGTATCGGTGACGAAGAGCACCACCGTCACACCGAGGATCAGAAAAACGAGGGCCATCTGCATGGTCATGCTGTATCTCCTATGAAAACGGTGATGTGTCGTCCGTTCTCTCTAGAAAGGCCACAGGATCGGTGCCAGCAGAACCGTTACAATCCAGAAGATGATATTCAATGGCAGGCCGATGCGGGCGTAATCGGAAAAGCGATACCCCCCGGGCGCGTAAACCATGGTATTGGTCTGATAGCCGATCGGGGTCGCGAAGCTGGTCGATGCGGCGAAGGTGATAGCCATCAGGAACGGCCGGGTGCTTACCCCCATCAGTTCCGCGACGGAAAACGCGATAGGCACCAGGAGAATGGCCGACGCGTTGTTCGACATGATTGCGGTCAGTACGGCGGTAATAAAGTAGAGACAGGTTAGAACCGCAAGCGGACCCATCGCAATCAGCGGTTTCATGATCGTCCCGGCAAGCCACGCGGCGGTTCCTGTCTGTTCCAGGGCGAGCCCCAGGGGGATGATGCCCCCCAGAAGGAAGATGATCTTCCAGTCGATCGCCTTGTACGCCTCTTCGATGGTGATGCAGCGGCCGAGGACCATGGCGACGGCCCCGCTCAGGGCGGCGACGAGGAGAGGCAGGACATTGAAAACGACGAGAAGAACCATCGAGACGAAGATTGCCAGCGCCGTGAAGGCCCGGTCCTTGCGCAGGTGGAGGTCTGTCAGCTCGTTGGTAATAATCAGATCGGTAGACTGAACAATGCGTCGCACCGAGTCTCTCTGGCACTGCAGGAGGAGCGTGTCCCCGTCGTCAAAACTGATGTCGGCAAGCCGGTCCCGGAGAACCTTCCCGCGCCGCTGTACGGCCAAGGCCACGCACCCAAAGCGCTCTATGTATTCGGCCCCCCGAAGGGTTCGCCCGATCAGTCGTGACCGTGGGGGCACCAGTGCCTCGATCAGTTCGATCTTGTCGGACTGGAGCTGATCGTCGTGAATCACCGCATCCGCCTTTGTCTCGAGCCGGTAGTTGTTTTTCAGCCTGATCAGGTCACCGGCATTCCCGTGGAGCAGGAGGAAATCATTCTCCCTGATCTTGGTGGCCGACGCCCGCCAGGTGGCCTTACGGTTGCGGATGATCTTTATCAGATCGATATTATGACGGTCCTTGCTGTCGATCTCGCTCCACCGCTTGCCTTCCAGGGGAGACCCTTCGGTGACCTTCATCTCCGAGAGGTAGTCGGAGAGCCGGTACTTGTCGATCTGATCATCCGCCCCCTCCCGCTTCGGTATCAGTATCCGTGAAGCGAAGGTCAGATAGATAATGCCGACGATGGCCAGAACAATCCCCATCGGCGCGAATTCAAAGAGGTGAAAGGGCTTCAGGCCGCCGGAGACGGCCATCGAATTGACCAGGATGTTGGTGGATGTACCGATCAGCGTACAGACGCCCCCGAACTGGCTCGCGAAGGAGAGGGGGATCAGGACGCGCGATGGGGAAATATTGCGGGTCTTTGCGAGGATGACCGTTACGGGGATCAGTATGGCGACTGTCGCCGTGTTGATCATGAAGGCGGAGATCGTCGCCGCGAGTACGCAGAGGACAACGATCAGCCGCCGTTCCCCTTTGCCGGCGAATCGATCAAGATGCCGGGCCAGCCATTCGACGAGACCGGTACGAACCAGTCCCGCGCTCAGGACAAACATGGCGGCAACGATGGCCGTGGCCGTGTTCGCGAACCCGTACAGGGCCTGCTCTGGTTTGATGAGCTGCAAGAGGAGGAGCGTCACCAGGACGCAGAGGGCGGTGACATCGACTCGCAGTTTTTCGGTTACAAAAAGAAGAGCGGCGATGGCGACAATGATCAGGACAAGCACGGTATCTACGGGAATCATAAAGGATGACCTCACTCAACCGGTGTCTTTTTCTGTATTACTGATTGGTTACCATTATAATACCCGGGAGGATATCGGTCAACGTGAAATGCGGGAAAAAGAGGAATGTCTTCCTTGCAGGGAGAGGGCGCTGTGTATGAATATCAGGAATCTGTCTTCCGGCGATACCGGCCGTAGCGGACCAGCCGCGCCATGACCTGCGCGGGGCGGCGCGATGACGGATAAATGAGAACATTCTTCCTGCGCAGTTCCAGGACCGCCTCGTTGCAGTCCCGGTCGGCCCCGACGATGTATTCCGAGGCGAGGAGGATCGGTTTCCGATAGGTGGCGATGGTATCCAGAAGGAACTGCATGCCCCGAAGGTCGGAGTTGCGGGTTGCCTCGATGTAGGAGACGTAATCCAGCGTATCTTTATCAGGGGCCGATTCAATGGCCGCCACGTTCGCCTGTCCGTATCCGAACCCGAGGGTGATAACGCCGTCGATCTCATCGCACTGAGCCATGATCTCGACCGCCTTGAAGAAGGCACCCCGGCTCATCCCGGCCACCATATCGACCGGGTTCTGCCGATTCCACCAGGCCGGCAGCCGCTCATCGAGGCGGCGCAGCGTCTCCTCGGGGAGGGGCGCCACGTTCAGCCCCGCCTCCATGCAGGCGTCGGCGGTAAGGACTGCCCATCCTCCCCCGTTTGCCACGATTCCCACGCGGTCCCCCCGGGGGATCGGCTGGGAGAGGAATGCCACCGCCGTGTCGATGAGGTCCTCCACATCGGCGACGCGAATGATTCCGCACTGACGGCACATGGCATCGAATACGGTGTCGGATCCGGCGATGGCGCCGGTATGGGATCTCGCCGCACTGACGCCCCGGTCCGATGTCCCCCCCTTGATGACGATAAGCGGTTTCTTTCCGGTCAGCCGCCTGGCCACATCCATGAAACGGTCTCCGTCATCGACCCCCTCGATGTAGGCGACAACGACCCGGGTGCGGTCATCGTCGATCAGGAACTCCAGGATGTCCTCGGTCTTCACGAGGGCCTGGTTGCCCACGCTGACGCAGCGGCTGACGCCGATATCCTGCTTCCAGAGCATGAACTGCATCGAACCGGCGATGTTGCCGCTCTGCGATACGACGGCAATGTGGCCGGAGGGGGGGAAGACGGGCTGCATCATGCAGTACAGGCTCGCAGGTTCCGTGCTGATGATTCCGGCGCAGTTGGGGCCTATCATGGCGACATTCGCGCTCCGGGCGGCCGCGACGATATCGGCTTCGAGCGCCTTTCCCTGTTTTCCGAGTTCGGCAAATCCGGCGGTAATAACCACGCAGGCGGGGATGCCGAGGGCCCCGCATTCGGTGATTGTGTCGGCAACCTTTTCGGGGGGGAGGAGTATGAATGCAAGATCGACGGGGCTGGGTATCTCCCCCAGGTTTCGATGGATCTTCAGACCCATGATCTCCCCGCCGGCAGGATTGATCGGGTATATGTCCCCCCGGTAGCCGCCTCTGATCAGGTGGAGCGTGAAGGTAAAACCCCACTTGCCGATGGTTCGTGATGCCCCGATAATCGCCACCGATCGGGGTTTGAACATCGTTCCTATCTTTGCCTGCAGCGCCACAGTTCCCTCCTCTTTCCCCATCAACTGGAAGGCCTATACCACAGATATTTCAGGAGACACAAGACCCGACACACCCGGTTTCTGCCGCCTCCCTGTCTATTTGCCGGACTGGATGGGATCCCAGTCGTACCCCCGGATGGCGCTGTTGGATGGAACCTTGTAGTTTCTTCGATCGCGGTAGGGCGGATACCGGCGGCCCCCGCCTTCTTCCGGTTTCATCGAAACGGGGAAGTGAGGAGCCAGAAGGTCGTGGGCATGGGCCTCTCGCTCCAGCCATTCCCGATCATCGGGATTGGCAATTGAGATCAGCGCCGTTCTCGAATCTTCTGTTGAACCGGCGTTGTCATCCAAGCCCTCTCGTGTCTGTTTGAGAACGGTTCTGAATCAGAACTGAAGATAATAATATTTCTAATATCAATATGTTAGCATCTTGTGGCATGAAAAACCCTGCGTACACGTAAACAGTCATCATTATACAAAACGTTCCTTTATAGAGATGATGAAGGTAGCTGACAATTAAAT
>Ga0307991_1001966_pt1 | contig 14116 bp, 20 predicted proteins | sample EllFjometagen131_FD_203146 | JGI IMG/M metagenome (GOLD analysis project Ga0307991, IMG submission 203146) | Marine microbial communities from Ellis Fjord, Antarctic Ocean - #131 | ecosystem: Environmental > Aquatic > Marine > Unclassified | place: Southern Ocean | collected 2014-10-08
TAATAATAAAGATTTTCTTGAAGAGATGGGTATTCATTTTAAAAAGTTAGAAAAAGCCATGGAAAAAAATTCTAAAAGAAATATTAAAAGTATAGAAGAATTGAATGAGGAAGATAATAATAAGGAAGAAAAGAAATAATATGAATGATGATCAATTAAAAAAAATAAAAAATTTTTCAGTTGTTGATTTAGAAAAAGATAATACTTTTCAAGAAATTAATGAATTAGTAGAAAAATACTATAGGGAGATTTATATCGGAGAATCTGTTGAGCTTTGGTACTTTTTGTATAAGATAATTGATAAGGATAAAAATTTATCAAAAAAATATGAAACTATTTTGAATAAATTAGCTTGGATATCTTTTGCATCATTACCGTATTCCAATATTGAAAAGTTAGTTAAAAATAATTTGATTTTAGCTATAAAATTAGAATTTAATATTTTAAATAAAATTAAAGAATTATTTAGCTTACATTTTAATGATATAAAAGATTTAAGATTAATCTTATTAAAGAATATTAAAGAAAATATTGAAAGAATTGGTAGTGTTGAATTAGAAATATCAAATGAAGATAAAAAGTTTACTTCGACGGTTAAAAACTGGTTAATTGACTATGATAGATTTAGTGTTATTGAGAAACGAAAAGAAAAATTAGCTATATTAGAATATATCAGTTCTAATGAAAATATTAGAAATTTATCAAAACCTCAAAGAAAGATTTTAAAAAGTATATTAGAGGTTTATGATTTTTTAAGATTTTTTAAGAAAGAAGTTGATTTATTAAATAATAACGAATTAAAAAAAAATTCTGCTCATTCCGAAATTACTAAAAAGATTTTTATTTCTAAAGAAAAAGATAAAAAAGTTTTTGTCCCAGAGGAAACAGGAAAGCAAAAGATAGACAATAAAGAAGAGAAGAAATCAGTTGAAAAATTATTGGAATTTTATAAATTTTTTGAGAAAGATTTAAAAAGCATTAATAATAATATAGAAAGTTTAGAAAAATATCAGAATAATCCAGATGGTCTTTTTAAAAAATTTAATGAAGATTTACAAGAAGGAAATAGAGATAGTCTTTTGTCTCTGATGGTTTTTATATGTCAAAATAAGCTTTTAGATAAATTTTTAAAAGAGAATGAGAAATTATTAGCGGAGTTTAAAAAATATTTAAGTTTTAAGTTGTCAGATGATATTATTAAAAATATAATGAATAAATCTGCTAGTCCGGAAACAGTTAGTCTTTATTTACAATTTTTACTTTTCAAAAAAATTAAGCTTTCTCCAAAGAATGCTGGTTTATTTGGAATGCATTTAGCTAATATTTTTAAGACAATAGGACAGGATAAATATTTTCCTATTGTTTATGGTGATGTTAATCTAGAGCAATTTGTTTGGAGAGAGGTTGTTGAGGAAAATGGTTTGGTAAAATTTAAATAATATTTTTACGTAGTTTAAAATAAAAATAGGGTTATGACCCTATTTTTTATATAAGCTATTTTTTATCTTTTATACTCTTTCTACATATTCTCCAGTTTCAGTATTTATTCTAATGATATCGCCATCTTTTACAAAAAGAGGGCATTTTATTTGAGCATCTGTTTCGATTGTAACTTGTTTAGTCGCACTACCTGCTGTATCTCCTTTTATGCCTGGAGGGGCAGAAATGACTTTAAAATCCATTTTAGTAGGTAATCCTATAGAAACAGCCTCACCATTAAATTTTAATACATCCACTATTGTACTTTCGATTAAATAAATAGATTGATCACTGACAATTTTTTCTGGTAAAGAAAATTGTTCAAAAGTTTCTTGATCCATAAAATAAAAATTACCTTGATCATTATATAAATAACTAGCTTTAGTTCTTTCCAGATCAGCTTCTTCAGCTTTATCACTACCATTAAATGTTTTTTCTAAAACATCACCAGTGATTAAATTTTTTAATTTAGTTCTTAAAACAGCACTGCTTCTAGCTTGTTTAGAGTGCTGTGCTGATACTATTTTATAGGGTTGATCATTAAGAGAAATGATCTTATTTAGTTTTAAATCACTAAATTCCAACATTATTTTGTAATTTATTTAGTATATGGTAATAATCCCATAAATCTGGCTCTTTTAATAGCATTACTGAGTTTTCTTTGATGTTTAGAACATATTCCACTTCTTTTTTTAGGAACTATTTTAGAATAAGAACTAATAAATCTTTGTAAAATTTGAGTGTCCTTGAAATCAATATAGTCTGCTTTTTTAAAACAAAAATAACAATATTTTTTCTTACTCAAAGGATTTTTATTGTTCTTATTATGACTTCTATTTCTGCTATTATTTTTATTATTTTTTTTCATAAGTTTAATTGGATTCTAATTGAATTTTAAATTTTATTTATTATTTAGTGTTTCTTAAAATGGTATATCTTCGATATTAATTTCTTCTTCAGCTTCCTCTTTTTTTTGAGGAGCAGAATCTTCAGGAGCATTTGTATTATTACCCCTAGAAGCATTATCAGATTTGCTACCTAACATAATCATATTATCAGCTATAATTTCTGTTCTATATTTTTTAACTCCATTTTGGTCTTCCCATGATCTAGTTTGAAGTCGTCCTTCTAGATATATTTGGCTACCTTTTTTAAGATATTGAGTTATAATCTCGGCTAATTTTCTCCAGGCAACTATATTATGAAATTCTGTTTTTTCTTTTTTTTCTCCATTAGAATCTTTCCATACTAGGTTAGTTGCTATTGAAAATGAAACAACTGTTTGTCCAGTAGGAGTTGTTCTTGACTCTGGATCAGCTGTTAATCTACCTATTATTGTTGCTTTGTTTAAATCCATATAATTTGTTTTAAGTTTTAAGTTAGAATGTTTTTAACTCTTTACTTTGAATTTTTTATTTAATTAATTATTTCGTCGTTTAAAATTTCGTCTAATTTTTTATCAAGGTCATTAAGATCAGCTCTTTTGTCTTCTCGGTCATTTTTTTTAGTAGTTTTTTCTAAAATCTCTGTTTTTTCTACTTTGACTTCTTTAGCTATTTTTTCTTCTTTTTGTAAATCACCTTTAGGTGAAACTATTTCGCTTGAATCCTCTGTTTTTTCTACTTTGACTTCTTTAGCTATTTTTTCTTCTTTTTTAGGATTTTCAATATTAATAGGTGTGACATTTTCAGGTTTTTTAATAATAAGATGTCTTATTATATTTTTATCTAATTTTAATTCTTTCTCAATAGTTTTTATTGTTTTTGGTTCTATGTTGAATTCAAGACAAATAAAAACACCCTTTAATGATTTTTCAATAGGGTAGCTTAGTTTTTTTCTTCCTAAATTTTCTTCAGAACTAATTTCTCCTTTATTTTCGCTTATTAACTTTTTCATTTTATCAATTATTTCCTGATGTTCATTGTCTGGAATATTTGAATCGATAATAGTGGTTAGTTCATAATGTGTAATGTTACTCATGTTTTTTTATAGTTTAATATAATTATGTATATAAATACACTGTAATAGAAAGTTATCATTTATTTTAAATTAAGTCAACCCCGTTAAACGATTTTATGCTTAAAAATTAAAATCAAAATTTAAATTAGTATTTTTAAAATAAATTATGAGTTGTTAGATGATGAAAAAAATATTTAATTATTTGTTGGGATAATTTTTAATATTTAAATTTTGTTTAACAGGGTCAAGGTAATTCTGTTTATTTTGGGGCTAATATCCCTTGAAGATAGAAATGTGTTATAATTGTATTAGATTTATTTAAATTAATATATAAATCCCTACACCTAATTATCGTGTGTAGGGAACTAAATAAAAATTTAAAATTATTTTTGATTTATCTATTTTAGGAGGTAGAAATAAATAGTTTAGAAATAGTTAGGTGAGGGATAAAATTATGGCAGAAGATATCCAACAAAAATCTGTAGAATCATATTTTATAGAATTAGAGGTGCCAGAAGATAAAAAGGAAAAGGTATTAATGGCGATTACAGATATGGTCTATAGTAGAAACCAAAGGATTATTGAGTTAGAAAAAGAAGTAGATCTTGATAAAAAGAAGTATTTATTAGACATTGTACAGGAAAAAGAGAATTTAATTAAAGAAAAAATAAATAAAGTCCTAGCGGGCGAAGAAGAAGAGATTACCTATGACTACTAACCCAGTTGCTTTAATTATTTTAGATGGCTGGGGAGTGTGTTCATCATCTATTGGTAATGCCATTTCTTTAGCTAATCTTAAATATTGGGATTATTTACTTAAAAATTATCCTACTTTTTTGTTACAAGCATCTGGTGAGGCAGTTGGTTTGCCTTATGGTGAGGTTGGTAATTCTGAGGTTGGACATTTAACTATTGGCTCAGGACAGACTGTGCTTCAAAGTTTAAATAGAATCAACAAGGCTGTTTTAGATGGTAGTTTTTTTAAGAATGAAATATTAATTAAATCAATCAATCATGTCAAAAAAAATAAATCTGCTTTGCATCTAATTGGACTATTAGGTACAGGTGGAGTTCATGCTTATCAAGCTCATCTAGAAGCTTTGGTTAAAATGGCAGCGGAGTATAAATTAAAAAAAGTATATTTGCATTTATTTTTAGATGGTCGAGATACTTCTAGAGATAAGGGGGCTACATTTTTACAGGATTTGCAGAAAACATTAAAAAGTTTTAAATGTGGAGAAATTGCTTCTCTAGGAGGTCGTTTTTATGGAATGGATAGAAATAATAATTGGAATAGAATTAAATTAAGTTATGATGCTATAGTAAATGGAAAAGCAGAGGAAAGTTTTGAAGATCCTCTTTTGGCAGTTAGAAATTCTTATGCTCATAATATTTTTGATGAAGAATTCAAACCTGTGGTTATAGAAAAGGAAGGAAAGCCGATAGGAAAAATTCAGGACAATGATGCCATAATATTTTTTAATTTTAGAGCTGATCGAGCTAGACAATTAACAAAAGCCCTAATTACAAAAGGTTTTAAAGAATTTAGTGGAATAAAAAAGATAAATAATTTATCTATGACCACTTTTACAAAATATCAATCAGAACTGAAGGCAGATGTAGCTTTTGCTCGTCCAGAGATAAAAGAGACATTAGCTAGTGTTATTAGTAAATCTAATTTATCTCAGTTACATTTAGCTGAGACAGAAAAATATGCCCATGTTACTTTCTTTTTTAATGGTCTCCGGGAAGATAAGTTTTTAAATGAAGAAAGAATATTGATTCCTTCTCCAAATGTAGAAACTTATGATTTACAGCCAGAGATGTCTGCTCCTCAAATTACAGAACAATTAATTGGAGCGGTTGATAGTAAAAAATTTGATTTTTATGTTGTAAATTATGCTAATCCAGATATGGTTGGGCATACTGGTAATTTACAAGCTTCAATCCAGGCAGTAAAATCTGTTGATACTGATTTATCCAAGGTAATACCTTTAATATTAAAACAAAACGGAACTGTTCTATTAACAGCTGATCATGGTAATGTCGAAGAAATCGTTAATCTGAAGACAGGGGAAATTGATAAGGAACATAGTAATTTTCCAGTTCCTTTTCTTGTGATTAACAATGCTTTAAAAAACAAAACTCATCCTTTAAGTAATGAAATTTTATATCAGCAACAAATCTCAGGAGTTTTGTCTGATATAGCTCCAACGGTTTTAGCATTTTTAAAATTACGGCCAGACGATGAAATGAAAGGAATTAATTTAGCAGGAAAGTTATTTTAATAATAAATAATTTTTAAAAGACAGGGGATTGTTTAAATTTTTTAAGTTTACTTGACATAATATTTAATATGTGATATTATTATACATAAAGAAAAATTAGGAGGAAATATGAAAAAGTTACTTTTGAGTCTTAAAATAGCGTACAAAAGTGTCAAAACCTTGGGCTTTGTTGAAGGAATTAAATATTGTAAAGGATTCTTCATTCCGTTAGGAATTTTAGTACTAATGTTTATTAATATAATAATGAGTATTATTTTCCCAATGGAAGCTTTCTGGAAGGTTATAATATTTTTATTCTTTGTTAGTTTTTTTGTAGCCTCGTTATGGTTATTTAAATTTTGGAGAGTAATTTTCGGATTTCTTTTAGGAATTTTATTTGGAATAGTCATCTTTACAACATGTCTTGTGATAGTTTTTTATCACTCATGGATTATTCCTTATTGGATAATTTTATTTGTGATAGCAGGCGTAATTGGATACTTTTTTGTAGTATTCATGGAGATGGAATATGTATTTATACATATTGCCACAATATTGACAGCTTCTTATGTAGCATTAATTATGGAAGTTAAAGATACTGACATAATTATTGCTGTTACAGGTTTTATTATAGGTATTTCTTTGGAAATTATTTTTTTGGAAAAAGATGAATTCAAAAGAATGATAAAGCTAGGCTTCATGTCAAAAAGACACAAAGCAGGAGGGAAAAAGATAATTGATTTTACTAACTAATTAAAATTGTTAATTGACTTTTTAAGTAGTAAAAGTATAAAAGGCATTCTGAAGTTGGAATGCCTTTTTTTATTTAAAAGACTTGACAAAATACGGTTATGGGTATATACTTATAATATAAATAATAATATTTATTGAAGATAATTTAATTTTTAATAAAAAAGAAAGGGTATAAACATATGCCAAATAGAAATGGAAGAGGACCAGTAGGTGGTGGTGGTCGAGGTGCCGGTCGAGGTGCCGGTGGATGTGCTAAATAATTATTAATAAAAAAGAAAGGATATAAATATATGCCAAATTTTGACAGAACAGGACCAAGAGGAGAAGGTCCTATGACTGGCAGAGGAATGGGTCGTTGTAATGGCGGTCAAGCTGGTCTAGGATTAGGTAGAGGTCAAGGAAGAGGTTTTGGATTTCGAAGATTTTTCTCTCAAAAAGAGGAAGTTGAAGATTTAAAATCTTATCAAAAAGATTTAAAATCTGAGCTAGAAGCTGTTGAGAAAGAATTAAAAGAAAGTAAATAAGTTTCTGATAAGGACGGTGGTTTTTAACCACCGTTCCCTCTTTTTTATGAATAAAAAATTCTTACAAGTTTATCAAAAAACACAGAAAATAATAATAATAACCTTGCCTTTGGTAATTGGTGTTGTTTTATTAATTTCTTTATTAATGCCTTTATTAAAATCAGACTGGTTAATTAAATTATTTCAAAAAAATATTTTAATAGATTCTTTAATTGGTTCAGTAATTGGTAGTTTGGCTGCTGGTAATCCAATTACATCTTATATTTTAGCTGGTGAGTTCACGAATTTGGGTATCAGTTTAGCAGCTATTGTAGCATTTATATTATCATGGGTGACTGTTGGTTTAGTACAGTTACCTGCAGAAGTTATGATGCTTGGTAAAAGATTTGCTATTTTAAGAAATATTTTAAGTTTTATCAGTGCTATCTTAATTGGTTTGATAATGCAATTAATTTTAAGTTGATGAAAAAACTAAAACAAAAATTTAGTGATTTAAATATTAGTTTAAAATTTTTAATTATTGTTATTTTAATATATTTATTTATATTAATTTTTGATTTTTCATTTTTTATAAGTAGTTTAAATAGATTTATAATTTTAGGTATTAAAGTTTTACCGAGTATTTTAGGCGCTTTTATATTAATTTTTATTTTTAATTACATTTTGAGTGATCAAAAAATTAAAAAGTATTTAGTAGGTAAATCAAATTGGAAAAAATATTTTTTAGTTGTTGGTTTAGGAATTTTATCGTCTGGTCCAATTTATGCTTGGTATCCTTTTTTAGCAGATTTAAAAGAACAGGGATTTAAGAATGGATTAATTAGTATTTTTCTTTATAATCGAGCTATAAAAATACCTTTTATTCCAATAATCGTCTATTATTTTTCTTTAAAATTTGTTATATTACTTACAATATTAATGATTATTTTTTCCATTATTAATGGAATTATAATTAATAAATTAGTTAAAAATTAATTAAAATTATATGATTATAGCAATTGCTTCAACAAGTAAAAATTTTCAAGGAGATATTTCTGATCAAGGTGGTCGAGCTCCTTACTATTTATTACTTGACGAAAAAAATGAAATATTAGAAGTATTGAAAAATCCCTTTGCTAAAGGGGGTGGAGGTGCTGGTTTTAGTGTAGCTAAAATGTTAGAACAAAAAAATGTAAATAAATTAATAGCTGGTAAAATTGGAGATAATATGCAAGGAGCCTTAAAAGAAAGAAATATAGAATATATTTCAGCTAGCGGTTTGATTGAAAGTTATTTGAAATAATTTAATTTTTATGGAATTAATTAGACATGATGATTGGATTAAGGGTAAGAGTTATCGGAAGAAAATTTTATTGGATAATTTTAATAAGCAACTTAATTTAATTGAAGATATAGTAATAGAAGCTAATGGTGAAATACCTTTACATAAACATAATTTTACTGATGAAATTTTTTATATTAGAGAAAATTCAGTTATAATGATAGTTGATGATCAAAATTTTAAAGTTAATGAAGGCGACATGATTTATGTGGAGAAGAACGAGAGACATGGTTTTAAAAATGAAAGTAATAAAGAATCGAAAATGATTGTAATCAAAATTAATTTTCAAAGAGGAGATTCATATCTAAAATAAATATATGCCTAGACCAAGATTATTTAGAAAAATTAGATTTAGAGCAAAAGCTAATTATTTCAAGCCCAGTGGTATTCCAATGAGAAATTTGAAAATAGTTTCTTTAACTCATGAAGAAGTTGAAGCTTTACGTTTAAAAAATATAAAAAATTTAGACCAGAATGAAGCTGCAAAAAAGATGAATACTTCTCAGAGTACTTTTCAAAGAATTTTGAGTTCAGCTTATAAAAAAATAAGTGAAGCCTTGGTGAATGGTAATGCTATTAAAATTGATAAATAATAATTAGTATATGAGTATCTTTTTAATTATACTTTTGAGTTCTTTTGCTATGAGCCTACTTTCATTAGTAGGTTTAATAACTCTAGTTTTAAAAGAAAGAATTCTTAGAAAAATTATTTTACCTTTAGTTGCTTTTTCAGCAGGTGCTCTTTTAGCTGGTGGTTTTTTACATATGATTCCAGAAGCTATTGGAAGAACGGACAATATTACAGCTATTTTTATTTGGGTATTAATAGGTTTTTCTATATTTTTTCTTTTGGAACAATTTGTTCATTGGCATCATTGTCATAAATTGCCCTCTGAACATAAACGGCCAGTTACTTATTTAATTTTAATAGCTGATGGAGTCCATAATTTTATTGGTGGATTAGCAATTGCCGGAGCTTTTTTAATTGATATTAAGGTGGGAATGGTTACTTGGTTAGTTGCAGCAGCTCATGAAATACCCCAAGAATTGGGAGATTTTGGAATTTTAATCCATGGTGGTTGGTCTAAGAAAAAAGCTCTAATTTTTAATTTTCTTTCAGCTTTAACTATAGTTTTAGGTGGTATATCTGCCTATTTTTTATCCTCGAAAATAAATATTACATTTTTATTACCTTTTGCTGCTGGAAATTTCATATATATAGCTAGTTCAGATTTGATACCAGAAGTGAAACATAGTTGTAGTGTCAAAAATAATGTTGTTCATTTTATCTCGTTTGTCATTGGTATTCTCTTGATATTTTTGGTAAAATTTATTAATGTATAGTTATTATAATTAAATAAGAAAATCATATGGTAGAAACGAAAAAAGGAATTAAACCACAATTTATAGTAGTTATTGTTTTAATAATTGTTGTTTTAGGAATATCTTTAGTTTATGCTGTTTATCAGTCATCTCTTAACAAAGAGAAACAAGTTAAGATAGAAGAATTACAAAAGAAAGTTAATAGTTTAACGGATTCTATTGAAAGTTTACAAACCAATGGATCTCAAGTTGCTACTCAGGAGCAAAATCAACTTCAAAGTATAATTGGCCCTTGGCCAGAATATACTAATGAAATAATTGGTTTTAGTTTAATTTTGCCTGAAACTTGGGAAGGATATTTACTTACAGAGGGCAATGGTTTTGTTGATTTTGGTTTTGAAGAACAAAACCCAGTAGCTAGAATTAATGTTATTGGACATGAACAATGGGAACAAATTAGACAACAAGGAAATCAAGGTTTAGTGTATGTTGGTGAAACTGAAGATTTTGTTATTATTTATAGTTTAGCTGCTCAAGCTGCAAATGAGGATATTAAATCTTTAATATTAGAATTTCCAGAAATTGTCAGTACTTTAACTATGTTAGAAGGAGAATTAACAATAATAGATTATTCAGGTGATGTATTAGCAGAAGAAGATCTTGACGAAGAAGATTTAGATGTTGGAGATGAAGGTTATGAAGAAGATTTGGATATTCCAGTAGAAGATCCTGAATTAGATCCTAGTTTAGAATAGTAAAATAAAATTTATGAAAGTTATTAAAATAGGTGCAGTGTGGTGTCCAGGCTGTGTAGTTATGAAACCTCGATGGGAAGAAATAGAAAAAGAATTACCTGAGTTAGAAACAGAGTATTTTGATGCTGATGAAAATAAAGAAATTTTAGAAAAATATGAAGTTAAAAATCTGCCAACTTTTATTTTTTTAGATAAAGAGAAAAAAATTATTCTGAAAAGAGAAAATGAGGTTAGTAAGGATGAATTATTAAAAATGATTGAAGAAAATAAAAATAAATAAGTATAAAAAATATGAAAGTAAAATTTAATAAATTCAAAAGATTTTTTTTGTTTAGTTTTACTTTCTTTTTATTTTTATCGGTTTTAATACCAATTTTTGAAATTAAAGCTCAGGAATTAGAAAAAGTACAAATAGATGTTTTTTATAGTAGTACCTGCCCACATTGTAAAGAGGCCAAGGCTTTTTTAGCTAACCTAGATCAACAGTATGCTTCAAATGAATTGGTAATTAATAATTATAATATAGCAGAGAAAGGGAGTGTAGATTTATTAAAACAACTATATCCTAAGTATAATATTCCAAATGAAAATTATGGATTAGTACCTATTATGTTTGTGGCAGATAAGTATTTTTTAGGTTTTAATCAAAATACAGGTAATACAATTAAAAACTATGTAGATGGATTAATTGCTCAGTGTCAGGAGGTAGAGCATCAAAATTGTGAACACAATCAAGCTAGCTTAAATCCAGAAAAAATTGAGTCAGAAAGGGAATTTAAAATTCCTTTTTTAGGAAAAATTGATATAAGTGGTTTTTCACCTTTAATTTTAAGTATAACTGTAGGAACTTTGGATGGTTTTAATGCTTGTGCTATGGTGGCCTTAGGTTTTTTATTGGCTGTTTTAGTCGCTACCGGAGTTAGAAAAAAGATTATTTTAATTGGGGGAGTTTTTATTTTAGTTTCTGGTTTAGTTTATTTTCTTTTTATATCTGCTTGGTTAAATTTATTCATGTTTATCGGATATCAGAAATATTTTCAAATTATAGTTGCTGTAATAATAATCTTTTTTGCTTTGGCAGTTTTAAAAGACTATTTTACAGGAGTGGTTTGTAAGGTTTGTAATGTAGATCCAAATAAACAGGATTTTTTTAGTAAATTACAAAGAAAAATGTTTGTAAGAATGAGTAATTTATCTAAAAAAGAAATGTCTTTGGGTATGACCATAATTGGAGTAGCCATAGTCGCTGCTGGAGTAAATTTAGTAGAATTGGCTTGTTCCTTCGGGTTTCCTTTGGCTTATACTAAAATTTTAACTACTTACAATTTACCAACTGTTCAGTATTATGGCTATCTTCTAGTGTATGTATTATTCTATATGATAGATGACTTTTTAATCTTCTTAGTGGCAGTTGTCACTTTAAAGATAACGAAATTTTCAGATAAGTACCTAAAGGTCATTAAACTTATCAGTGGAATTGTTCTTTTAATTCTAGGTTTATTAATGTTATTTAAACCAGAACTATTATCTTTTTAATTTAATATGAATAAAAAACTAAAAGTATTATTAGTCTTATTGGGGATTATTTTAATGATTCCTAATTTAGTTTTGGCTCAAAGCATTGTTAATCCTTATGAAAAAATTGAAGATTCTGATCAAATTTTAACAACTCAAGAAGCTAAAGTAGAAAATAATACTTTTAAAGCTGAAGTAATAGAAATTTTAGAAGAACAAATAAAACTTAATGGAAGGGGAGAACAAATAAAACAACAAAATTTAAAATTAAAAGGTTTGGATTCTAATTTTAAAAATAAAGAATTTGTTTTTCAGGGAATAGAAGATATAGAAGTTATTTTAAGCCAAACTTATAAAGTCGGAGATAAGGTAATCGTTTCATACAATGATTTTCCGGACGGAGAAAGAGTTTATTATATTATTGATTTTGTAAGAAGTGGGCCTATTTACTTATTATTTTTTCTTTTTATTCTGATTATAGTATTGATTGGTCGATGGAAGGGTTTTAGGGCTCTGATCAGTTTATTAATTACTTTTATTATTATTTTAAAATTTATTTTACCGGCCATATTGAATGGTTATAGTCCAATTTTAGTTAGTATAGGTGGTGGTTTTATCATTTTGTTTTTTACTGTTTATATTACCGAAGGGATTAATAGGAAAAGTCATGTGGCAGTCTGGAGTATTTTAATCAGCCTTCTAGTTACTGGTTTTTTAGCTAGTACTTTTAGTAATTTAATGAGATTGAGTGGAATGTCTGAAGATAGTGCTTATTTAGTAAATTTAATTGATCAGAGTATCAATTTTAAAGGTTTATTATTTGCGGGGGTGATTATTGGAAGTCTAGGTGTTTTAAACGATATGGTAATTAGTCAGGTTTCAGCTGTAAAAGAAATAAAATCAGTAGATGAAAATTTAAGTAATAAGGAGGTTTTTCATAGGGCATATCGAATTGGAATTTCTCATGTTAGTTCTATGACTAATACATTATTTTTAGCTTATGCTGGTTCATCTTTAACTATTCTGCTATTATTCTTTATAGGAGCTAGTAATTTTAATGATGTTTTGAATAATCATTTGATTAGTACAGAAATTTTTAGAAGTTTGGTTGGTGCGATTGGTATTGTTTTATCTATGCCAGTTAGTACTTTCCTAGCGGTCCGTTATTTAAAAAAATAAAAATTAAATTTATGCATAAACACAAAGATCAGAGAGTGGGAGTTTTTGTTGATGTTCAGAACATGTATTACTCAGCAAAGAACCTTTATAATTCTTATGTAAATTTTGGAAAAGTTTTAGAAGTAGCAGTAGCTGGTCGAAAATTAATTCGAGCCGCTGCCTATGTGGTTGAAGCTGGTTTGCCAGAGGAGCCTAGTTTTTTTAAAGCTTTACAGGATCAAGGTTTTCGGACTGAATCTAAGGAATTACAAATTTTTGCTGGCGGACATAAAAAAGCAGATTGGGACGTAGGAATTTCAGTAGATGCGATTAAAATGTCTAAACAGTTAGATGTCGTTATTTTAGTAACTGGAGATGGTGATTTTGTACCTTTGGTTGAATATTTGCAATATCATGGAGTTTTAGTAGAAGTAATTGCTTTTGAAAAAACAAGTTCTTCTAAATTAATAGAAAAAGTTGACGATTTTATTGATCTATCTTCAGATATGAAGAAATTTTTAATTAAAGCCAGGGTTTCCAGAAATACATCGGCAAGAACCGCTGTCAGAAGATCTCCTGCTAGTCAACAAACTTCAAGTCGAGGGACTACTCAGAGAAGAACTCCTTCCAGAAATACATCGGCAAGAACTCCAGTTAGAAGAGCTCAAACAGAAAGAAGAACTGTGAGTAGACCTATTTCAAGTCGAAGAGTTAGTGGTCGGACTAGATAGATTTATTACATTTTTTAAAACCCACTTTTAGAGTGGGTTTTTTATTTAAAATAAAAAGTTACGATTTATTAAGAAATCATTTTAGCAAATAACCTTTTTCTTTGAGCCATTTTCGATATTTTTTATATTCTGGCATTATTTCAGCTACTTCATTCCAGAAATTTTGGGAATGATTTTTTTCTTTCACATGGCATAATTCATGAATTACTACATAATCGATTACTTCATCTGGAGCTAAAGCTAATCTCCTAGGAAAATTTAAATTATTTTTAAAAGTACATGAGCCCCAACGTTTTTGAGCAGAGGTAATTTTAATATTTTTATATTTAAA
>Ga0307991_1001967_pt1 | contig 14109 bp, 12 predicted proteins | sample EllFjometagen131_FD_203146 | JGI IMG/M metagenome (GOLD analysis project Ga0307991, IMG submission 203146) | Marine microbial communities from Ellis Fjord, Antarctic Ocean - #131 | ecosystem: Environmental > Aquatic > Marine > Unclassified | place: Southern Ocean | collected 2014-10-08
CGAATTAAAATACTTTGAGGAAGATTACCGGGTGTTTGATACTGAGAATTTGCAGTTGAATAAAACCCGGCGGCAGGTATCTGCTTATCCTGAGGGAAAACAAAAGATTGGCCTCATACACGATGCGTTGGTGATGGGTGTGAAAAATTATTTTCAAAAGCTTGGTTTTTCAAAAGCAATTCTGGGGCTTTCGGGGGGTATTGATTCAGCGGTAACATTGGCCATCGCTGCAAAAGCATTGGGAAGTGAGAACGTACTATCGGTTTTGATGCCCTCACAATTTTCCTCGCAACATTCTATTGACGACTCTATTGAGATTGTAAAAAACCTTGGTTCTCCCCACAAGATCATCACCATAAAAGAGCTTTACGAAATTTTTGATCAAAAGCTACATCCTCATTTTGATAAGCTACCTTTTGGCATTGCCGAAGAAAATGTTCAGGCACGTATTCGCGGGGTTTTATTGATGGCATTAAGTAATAAATTTGGGTACATTTTGCTTAACACTTCCAACAAAAGTGAAGCTGCTGTTGGCTACGGAACGCTTTATGGCGACATGAACGGCGGATTGTCAGTTTTGGGAGATGTTTACAAAACAGAGGTTTTCGAACTTGCACGGTATATCAATCTTGCACGGGAAATCATTCCTGAAAACATTATCACCAAACCACCATCTGCCGAATTGCGGCCCAACCAGAAAGATTCGGATTCGTTGCCTGATTATGCAATTTTAGATGAAATTCTTTACCAGTACATCGAATTGCGGCAGGGGCCGAAAGAATTGATAAAAATGGGATTTGATGAGGCGCTGGTAAAACGAATTTTACGATTGGTAAATATTAACGAGTACAAAAGATATCAAACGCCACCCATATTGAGGGTTTCTCCAAAAGCCTTTGGTATGGGCAGGAGAATGCCGATAGTGGCAAAATATTTATCGTGAGACCAGTCTAAAAAGTCTCAAAACCCCTAAATCCCCCGCCTAACCGGCGAGGCCGGCCTTTAGGGGATATCCCCAAACTCTATCCTGATTTCCGAAACTTTTTAGTGTCCGTCCATAAAGTTGTCACTTGCCCCGGGTTCCCGCTTCGCAGCGAGGCGAGTTAACCTGGGGATTATTGAATTTAGCAATGCCTCTCCCCTCCTTTTCGCTGTCAATGCCTTCGGCATTGACAGCGAAAAGGAGGGGCATTCATCACATCAATTTAATCCACACCCTAAAGGATGTGGAAATTGATATTTCAAAAAAGCTTACTTTAAAGACGAATTCTATTTCGTATAAATTTCCACTCTTCGGTTCAGATTTCCTTCATCATCGGCCGGGTTTGTGTTTCCGAATCCTCCGGGTTCAATATTCGTAGCAATAAATCCTTTTTCAACAAAGTATTTTATAACTGACTTTGCCCGCTCCATCGATAAAAAATGGTTATATTCAGTTGATTCGCTATCGTCAGAATATCCTACTACTATAAATTGTTTTTCCTGATTTTGTTCCAGGATATTTAATATTTCATCAAGGCTCTGATAGGATACCGATAATAGCGTTGCGCTATTTGATTTAAACCTGATGTTGTTTAAGTGTTTGCTGATAGCCTCATTAACTAATTCGGTGTTAGTAATGGGCACAATAATTGGGTCAGGAACAGGACTTGGTTTTTTCTCTTCAAGAGCAAGCTCTTCAATGGGCTCTTCGCTCACCTCAATTTCTTGTGGCGCTATTTGGGGCAAAACAGCGATTTCTTCTTCTGCTACCGGTGGCTTTATAATTACAGGAATATCTTCGGTGGGTTTCGAATACTGAATAGATTCAGGACATCCCTGGTTTTCTTTTGATCCCGGCCGGCAGGGGCACAGGTCGGTTTTGTCAGGCACACCATCTTTATCATAATCGGGGCATCCTCCACTTGGGGCATACCCGTATTCGCGTGGACACCGATCCAGGCTGTCAACAACACCATCATAGTCGTAATCGGGGCAACCCATAAATTTTCCCAGGCCAAAAATTTTGGGGCAGGCATCGTATCTGTCGGGGATTCGATCCTTGTCTTTGTCAAGCATATCTCCAAACCTAACAACCAATCCAAGCGAGTAGTGCATGTAATTATCAAAATCAAAAACATATTCGTATGATCCCTGAATATTCAACCCAAAATAATCCAGGGGCCAAATATTGAGGCCAATTCCTCCCGGAATGCCCGGGTAGGATTTATCGTCAATTGTGGACATGTTAAACCCGGTGTAAATGTAAGGGTCGATAAAAAAATCCTCTTTTAGTAATTTACCGTTTGTAAACTTGTATTCAAATTGAAGGCCTGCCTTCCAGAAATAATCAGCTGTAATCTCTTTTTGCAAAGGGATGTCGTTTAACTTTTTGGTTTCAAGCGTTGTGGTTGACCAGATTGCAGAAACTGTGAGATAAGGTTTAACCATTCGCCCCAGCCTTATCATTGTTGGGGCTTTTTTACCCATCCAGTTTATCGATTGGAACTTTGTAGCAAAATCATGATGCGTAAAATGGAAGTCGGTAAAATTAGTTCCTCCCTCAAAAATCCAGGGGTGGTAGATGGTTTGAGCATCACTTGCAGAAATTAAAATGAGTTGGATAGCGAGACAGAAAAATATTTTTTTCACAATTCTTTTAATTTAAAACAAGGAGCAAGATACAAAAGTTTGTTGAATGGCATAATGATATTTACAAACGTTTCAATTTAGCACTTTTTTGTTTTTTAGGGTCGGCAATCTTCCCTTGCGCTGGGGCAGGCATACTCTTTGGCAAGTTTTGGTTTGCGCTATGGCTCGTGCGACTTGTCAATGTGTATAACTGCGAAGCGTTGGCGATCTCCATCGTGCTACTCTATTAATAGTTGTTTTAATTTCTTCATTGCCTTGTCAACAATCTGGCCCTGCTTTTCAATATTTTCAATTACCTCAAGAGATGTCCTTGTATCGATTTTAAGAACAGCATTAGGATTTACTGCCTTAAGGTCAAACACCTTTGCGTCAATATCCGAAATAATTGCTTCCTGTTCACGAACTTCCTTTTCTTGCTTCAATTACAGCAACAGGTAATGGCTTTGGCATATCACCCACCTTTACACAAAGTAAATAATCTGTTCGTCCACCTCCTTTCTTGCGTCTGCCTTTAGGGCCTGTAGGCTCAATAGGTGCAGGAGTTTCGCAGCGAAGCTTTGTAATATCATCGTAACCCTTCTTCCTTAATGTAGGGTCAATTAAGAAATACCGGGTTTCTTGTTCGTTCATTCCCATAGCTATTAGGTCATTGTTTTTGTTAATTCAATAGTTTGGTACCAGTAGTAAAACGATGATTTATCCGGTTGTCGTTTCAATCGGTTCAGAAAATTCCAGTCCGAATCTTCAATATTCCAGCCCTTAATATCCTGACCTTCATAGTAAGTTATGGGTGTCAGGTCGTTCAAAAGTATTTTGGTTGCCAAATAGGCGATGCGGGCTGAGGCAGGCACTGCATCATCAATACGGAAATTCCCGGACATTAAATATCCGGTACCAAACGCTACGATTCCTCTTTGTATTTGTGTAAACTTTGCTTTTTCTTCAGTATTTCCTCTATCTCTTTTCGCGATGATCAAACAAGTGTCAATGGTATCTTGAAGGACTTGCTCCGGTGTTAAGTCTGGGTGCGATTCCTTTCGGTATTCGATTTCATGTTTAGCGAAAAGTTGGTAGCTTTTTGAAACTACCTCAATAGAAGAAATTTTCTCAAACAGTTTACTTAAATCATAAAGTTGTTTACAAATCTCCATGGTAGCCGATTGACCACCCTTTTCGTAAGGAATTCCAATTGTATTTGGAGCGAATGCAGTTAATTTATCACCTGTAATTGCATCAATTGTTGGTACCGTAACAATGGTTTTATCTTCAGGCTCAATCCACTTGGCTTTAATCTCCTTTCCTGTAGTTTCGGGGTATGGAGAATCTTCAATAAGTATGTCTAAAAGCACGGTGCCGGCATAAGCACCTTTTATCGAAGATTCATAGGCAAAAGGATAGTGTGCTTTTGGGACTCCCGGTTTGTAACTTCTGTGTTCATTAAGTTCAAAACCCTTAAATCTTGATGATTTAATAACTTTTGTCAATATAGCTTCAAGCTCAACTCTTGTTGTATTTGAGATAATATCGATATCAATAGAAAAACGATTTCCTTCGTCCAAAAGTAATACCAGGCTGGTACCACCTTTAAAAGTGAATTTTAATCCATTTTGTTGTAGCTGTTCTAATAGATGTAATGCGTAAATCATTTTTTCTAAAATAATTACATCTATTCTTCTATGTATAGCCTGTCGTTTAAAGGATTGCAGCCATTCTTCCGTGAAACATTTCCCTTTAAACATCTATAATATCTTTTACTAAATAGTGCATGTTATTGTTCAAAAAATTTTTAATATCAATATCCCTTTCTCGTCTCTTTGCATAACTAAAGATCTTTGTATAATTAATATCATATTTCTTTAATGCATTTTCAAAAATGTGAACCAGTTCTGATCCTTGCGAGTAATAAAAAAGTTTATCCTCTGAAAAAATGTCAACTAATATTTTTTCCAGGAGAGGGATATGGAATTTTAAATTCTTTTCAGTTCGTTTACTTATTGGAGAGCGAGTCACTAACCTTTTAATCACGATAGGCAGCATACTTTCAGATACGTAAACATCACCTTTGTAAATTTCTTTAAGCTCATAGAAAAAGGAATCTAAAAAGTCTTTTTCAGCCTCAATTATTAATATCTTTTTGCTAGCCTGATGTTGAGAAAACTCATTTAGCCAACTTGTTTCCCATATACAGTATTTTACATCTTCGAATCTATCATTGATTTTCTTAGCGAGTTTTAATAAATCTTGTGAAACTTCTGGTTTGTATTTTGGCTTATATGAAATAGTATAGAGACCCCGCATTAGAGGCTTAATAATATTTCTATTTTTCAAATCATAGATTCTCCATCCAAAAGTCCCTTCTTTTAGGTCTGGTTCAAAGTATTTAAAGAATTCAAAAAGTTCACCCCTGGAGAATGACTCTCTATCTTTAAATTCCTCTATTAATCTACTTCCTATATTTTTCGGCATGTTGAAAATCCAAATTTTGCCAAAAATACAATATTCTGGTCAATTTTAGAAATCAAAAAAACGCCAGTAAATTTTATTTCTGGTAATTTTTTGAAATCTGCGAGGTTGAAAATATGACTCTTTTGCAAGCTGAAGTATTTGCCTGTGTGAGGGAGCTCGCAAATGAGCCAAATGTGTATTGGCCATCAATTCATTTTTTGCAGGTTGGCAAAACAAAAATTCTATCAAGTTTGTACTGTCGTTCATTTTTCAGCCTTGCACCTAACGGTTATTTTAAAGGGATATGGTTAATTTATGTCTGACGGTAAAGGCGGCCATTTTCATTACTCAAAAAGTCCTCCCGCGGACCTACTTGCCGGCAAGGCTGGTTTCGCTGATTTTATCTTCGTAAACCAGCGAAATCTTAGGGAAATATTACCAAAAAGACTGGGCTAATTCATGTTATTGAAATCTCCTTTATTAATGCCGGGAATGGCTCAAAATAAAACGGGCAATCATATTTAAATGAATGCCCGTTTTTAATTCAATTGTAGGGTGTAGTTAAGCTTCGGGGTTTATGGCCTCAACGGATTTAACTTCCGGAATGGCTTTTTTCATGGCGCTTTCCACACCATTTTTCAATGTCATCGTACTGTAAGGGCATGAACCACATGCTCCAAGTAATTTAACATTTACAATATTATCATCAGTATATTCGATAAACTCAATGTCTCCACCGTCCTGCTGAAGATAGGGTCTTATTTGTGCAATCACATTTTCTACTTTCCTGGTGATTTCTTCTCTGTTCTGATCCATATTCTAATTAATTGTTAATGAGTTTGCAAAGTTACTAAACCTTAGGCAAATGGTGAGCTTTTCCTGGTGTTAAGTTGCTTGATGATATTTTGGGCAAGATCGTCAAAAGCTTTGGAAATTGGATTGTCATCTGCTAACAAGGCCACAGGTTTCCCATTGTCGCCCGATTCACAAATACCTTGAATAAGGGGTATTTCTCCCAGGAAGGGCACTTTTGATTCTTCGGCAAGCTTTTTACCTCCTTCTTTTCCAAAAATAAAATATTTATTATTGGGCAGCTCGGCGGGTGTGAAATACGACATGTTTTCGATGAGTCCCAAAATGGGCACATTTATTTTTTCGGAGTTGAACATATTGAACGCTTTTCGTGCATCAGCCAATGCTACATTTTGAGGTGTGCTAACGATGGCCACTCCCGAAACTTTTGCTTCCTGTACAATGGTAAGATGAATATCTCCGGTTCCGGGAGGCAGGTCTATCACCAAATAATCCAGATCACCCCAATCGGTATCGCGCAAAAGTTGGTTCAAAGCGTTTGAGGCCATTGGACCTCTCCAAAGCAGGGCCTGGTTTTGATCAACAAAAAATCCGATGGATAAAACTTTAATGCCGTATTTTTCCATGGGAATAATTACATCGCGCCCGTTACGTTTTTCGGCCAGGGGTTTGGCATCAACAAGATCGAACATCATGGGTATGGATGGCCCGTAGATGTCGGCATCAAGAATCCCAACCTTAGCGCCTGTTTTTGAAAGTGCAACAGCGAGGTTTGCTGCTACGGTCGATTTTCCCACGCCACCCTTGCCTGAGGCAACAGCCACAATATGTTTAATTTTTTCAAGTGCATCCTGGGTTTTTGCTTTTAAGGTAATGTTTCCCCTAACCTGCACCTGGGAGCCGAGGTGTTTTTCGATAGCATTAACACAGGCTTGCTCTACGATGGCACCATTTTTATCGTTTGGTTCGGGGAACAAAAGTGTAAAACTGATTTTTTGTCCTTCAAGCTCGATGTGATCAACCATTTTAAGCGAAATAATATTATCGCTTTTCGGGAAATAGATCACTTCTTTTAGTGCTTCTATTATCTGTTCTTTTGAATATGACATTTGTTATTTTTTTAAAATCGCCCAAAAGTAACAAATTCAAATATGTCAATGGCAGTGTTAAAAATTGACAGGGTTAATTTAGACAGTTGTATAAATTAAGAACAATGTTGTCCGGGAAAAAGTATTATTCCGTTTGTAGATTCTGATCCGTTGGTTGGCAGATACTAATGACCAGTATTTGTAAAAAGCTAATTATAATATATAGAATAGATTTCTCCCGGCAACACACCCCCGAAGCATCGGGGCAGGCTGCTCCGCTGTGTGTTTTGGTGCCAATGACATGTTTGTGTAAAATACTGAAATTCCTATCATTAAACAGACCCCCGCCTTGCTCGCCTCGCTGCGAAGCGGGCCGCCCGCAGGTGGCCTAACCTAATGGCGAGGCAGGTCTCAATCGCTACGCTCCTTCGGGGTGACATGGATTTGGGGGATTTGGGGGTGGGTGAAAGTGGGCGCTTTGCGCCCACTTTCACCCACCCCATTCACAGCCCGGAGCTTTGTCATTTCGATGCCGCACCTGCGGCAGGAGAAATCTATTCCAAAATGTCATCTCCTCATTATGTCCAAAAAATTTTGGTTAAATCTCAAAATAAAAAGGATAGAGTAGTCTGTGAGAGAGGGAAATTTATTTATAAAAAAAGGCCGGAAATAACCCCGGCCTAACCCTTAAAGCACATTGATATTAAATCTCTTTCTTGGCGAGATAAAAATCAACCATTTCATAATCGCTGGCTTCACGCTCTTCCATCTCGTCAACAGTTTTTGGTGGGGGAACGATTACTTTGTCGCCCGGCTGCCAGTTGAGTGGCATGGCAACGCCATTTTCATCTGAAGCCTGGAGTGCTTTTAGTACACGCCAGATCTCATCCATATTTCTTCCAATATTGAGCGGGTAGTACATGATTAATCTTATTTTTCCGTGAGGATCAATAAAGAATACTGCACGTACCGCGGCTGTTTCTGATTCGCCTGGCTGAACCATTCCGTAAAGATTTGCAACTTTCATGTCGATATCGGCAATAATGGGGAATCTCATGGTAATACCAAGATTTTTTTTCACATTATTCACCCATGCAATATGCGAGTGAATACTGTCGATACTTAAACCCATTAATTTGGTGTTCCACTTGGCAAATTCGCCTTCTTGTTTAGCGAATTCAGACATTTCGGTGGTACAAACCGGGGTAAAATCCGCAGGATGGGAAAATAGTATTACCCAACTTCCTTTGTTGTATTCCGAAAATTCAATTTCACCTTGTGTGGTTACGGCTTTGAAATCGGGAGCCATGTCGCCAATTCTTGGCATTTGTTGTACTTGCATTTGAGTTTGTTCTTCCATTTGTTTTAAATTTTAATTTGTTAATAATTAGGATGCAAAAATATAGTATAATTAAATATAAAACAAATCGAATTAATTTATATTATTATAGATAAAAACTATACTTTTGCAAAAACCATTGATTATGATTACACTAATTCAACTTGAATACATTGTTGCTGTCGAAAAATTTAAGAATTTTGTAAAAGCATCCGAGGCGTGTTTTGTAACACAACCTACTTTGAGTATGCAGATAAAGAAGCTGGAGGAAGATTTGGGGGTTGTTATTTTCGACAGGACAAAAAAACCTGTTATTCCCACGGAAGTAGGCCGGAAAATAATTGAACAGGGCAAGTTGGTTTTGCATCACAGCCGTAGGATTTCGGAGATTATTGAGGTGTTTCATCAACGAATTTCAGGGAAAATGCGGATAGGAATTATTCCTACGCTTGCTCCCTACCTCCTGCCCAGGTTTGCCGGTAATTTCAAAAAAAAATATCCTGAAGTTCAATTTTCAATTCGGGAAATGATAACCGAAAAAATTGCCGAAGATCTTTTAAATGATAAGCTTGACGCCGGCATTTTTGTTACTCCTTACCATGATAGCAGGTTTAAAGAATGGCCCATATTTTATGAGGAGATGAAAATTTATGCCAGTGCTGATCATCGCTTGATAAATAAAACAGAGATATTGATTAAGGATGTGGAAACGCCTGAAATCTGGCTTTTATCTGATGGCCATTGTTTTCGCGATCAGGTAATCAACCTTTGTTCGATTCCTGAAAATGCTGAAAGCGATTTGCCTTTTGAATTTGAGGGTGGCTCGCTCGATACCCTGATGAAAATCATCGACAAGGAGGGTGGGTTTACACTTTTGCCCGAGATAGCGGTGATGGATTTGCCCGATTCAAAACAACACCAGATACGATCGTTTGATAATTATAAACCGCTTCGGGAGGTGAGCCTGATTTTCTCAAGAAATTTCGCCAAGGATCGTCTTATTAAATTACTTTTTAAAGAAGTGCAAAGTTGTGTTCCGGAATTCATGCATAATAAAGACAGGGGAAGTATTGTGGAATGGAGAGAGGGGTAGGTCAGGCTACGCTGTGATTTGCTCCGCGTCATTGGGCTTCGCCGTAATTTATTGTCATTAATAGTTATTGTACTTTCGATGCAGCCGGTTGAATACCACAAACTACAATGTCATCCCATCCATTGGATTCCAGAAGTGTTTTTCGAAATCAATAATTATATCATTTACCACATTTATTCCTTCGCTTTCTAATAGTTGCTGCATTAGCTCCGGGCTGCCAAAATGGTGTTTCCCTGTAAGCATACCAATTCTGTTCACCACCCGGTGTGCGGGAATGTTCTCAACAGCAGTGTGCGAAGCATTCATAGCCCAGCCCACCATGCGTGATGAACCACCCGTGCCGAGGTATTTGGCTATGGCTCCATAACTTGTTACCCTGCCATTGGGGATGAGTTTAACTACTTCGTAAACCTGCTCAAAAAATGTTTGCTCTTTCATTTTTTTAATTCCACGGATGAAATATTAGTAAAATGGCCACTGATAAAAAAGTAGTAAAATGGCCACTGATGCACGGATGAAATATTAGTAAAATGGCCACTGATGCACGAATGTAATTTTAGTAAAATGGCCACGCCTGTCCCGATTTTTCGGGAGATGCATGGATGTAATTATTAAATAAAAATTCTGTAGTTATTTAGCTGTTTTATCCGTCCCCAATCAAATGGCTGCTATCTAATACCCCCTCTTCCCGAAAGCTTTCGGAATCCCCCTGAAAAGGGAGGATGCCATCGCACTGACCGCTGCAGGAGCTTGTGCGGCTGGTCTCCCTTCTCCTTCAGGGGAAGGGTTGGTGATGGGGTCATGATGATTTGGTATTCAATTCCACCACCTAAATAATTACAAATTTCCTGATAAAAAAAAGTCCCGGCAAGGATACCGGGACTTAAATTAAAAATCAAAAATATTGTTTCATTATTCAACAATCAGCTTATGTGTGGATTCTCCGGCTTCGGAGATAACCTTCACAAAATAAATACCTGCTTGTAGTTGGCCTGTATTTACGCTTACTGTTTTGCTGTTTGGTGTTTGCTCCAATACTACCTGACCCAGTTGATTAACAACTTTAACATTGCTCATGTCATAGTTTGTCGAAATATTAAACATGTTGCTCGCAGGATTAGGGAACATCATAATATAAGCATCGCTGTACAGATCTCTCATGCCCACAGGGAATTGAAGCGTTACAGGTACTTCAACCATTGGAGTAACCGGATCGTTGGATGCAATCCAGATAGAAGCATAATAAGTTTCATCTGTTGGACCACCAAATGGTGTTGAGTTAGCAGTTACAGGAAAAGTAAGCGTGTTGCCAGCGGGTACCATGCCCGACATTGGGTCGATGCTCAGCCACTCAATCTGAACTTCACCGCTAAGCGTAGCAGCAATGTTCCAGTTGTAGTTAAGGCCTAATCCTGACATAGGCTCGAAGCTCGTGCCATCCAGCGAAATCATGTCGCCAAAACCTGCAACAGCAGGGCCGGCATCACAACCAGCAGCAAATTCATCGGCGGCGTGGGTTAATGAGTAGCCAATCCAGATGTCATTACCGGTAATACCAACCGGTGAGGAGAGTTGGATAGTGTTCCACCCCAGTGGGCTTACAGCTACAGTTTCTTCGTGCAGAAGGGTGCCAGGAACAGTAGTGCTACCCTGTCCGTATATCTTAACTATAAACGATGAAGGCATGTCGTTGATGAAAACTTCAATTTGAGTAAGTTCCATACCGGCATACTGACCCATTGCTGAAGCAGGCCAGTAAGCAGAAACCTCGAAAGTACCACCGCCGGTTAAGCCAATAGCATCATCATTGACACCGTTATCATATCTTATCACCTCGTCATCGGTAACATTGGGCGATGGAGTAGGATTGACGGTATTAGCAAGGCCAAGCTGGTCAGGGCTAATCATATTCACATATTCTTCGATGGGTGTTATGGATGGAGTAGCGGCATCAGCACCATAAGTAATACTCATGTTTACGTTCAGGTTAGCGGTACCATCGTTTGAAACATTCAAATCTTTTGTATCCTGCTCAAAATACCCAAGGGCAAATGACAAGGACATCGGATCTACATCGATTATTGGGAAGTTACCGCTACCGGTAACCTGGAGTGTAACAGGAACCATAGTAACGGGCATGTCAGGATCGTTGCTGTTTACAACAATATTAGCGCTGTAAGTACCTTCGGTTAAATCGCTGGCATCAAAAGTTACAGTTACATCATCAGAATCTCCGCTGGCAGTTTCGCCTGAATTGGGGTTTAACATAATCCATGCATCCATGGGAGTACCTTCGGCAATTGCACGAATGTTCCAGTTGGCATCAAGTACAGGGTTGGCAATATGCATTGGCACCCATGAAGCGCCTGATTTAAACCAATCGCCATTTTCTACGTGCAGGCCTGCATCGCAGCCTGCCGGGAACATATCAGCATCGTGGCTAACTTCGCAGGTAACCCAGATGTCGCCACCGCTAATTTCTACAGGGCTTGTAAGTGTAATGTTGTTCCAGCCAATAATGGCAGTAAAACTCTGCTCATGCAATATTGCACCGGGAGCTCCTGCGGAACCATGTCCATAAACATAAATTTTGGAGGCTGTTACTACATCATTAACATAAACCTGTACCTCATTAATTTCCATATTGATATAAGCATTGGTCATATTGGTCGGGAACATGGCTCCAAACTGGAAGGTTCCACCATTGGTAAGGCCAACAGCACTAGCGTTGTCGCCATCATAGTTAAGTGTAACCATATCATCGCTATTACCGGGATTGGGAATGCGTGTTCCTTCGGTAATTTGAACATCAGGAATCTCAACTGATTTATAGTTAGGAGCAACTTCGCTTCCGGTGGCATCCAAAACATTCATCGAGAAATTGGGGAAGGCATTCCAAACCAGGCTTGCAATTCCGGTATTTGAAATAGTGAGGGTTTCGCTTGTTGAAGTGCCGGCATCTAATTCAACACTAAATGATGCAGGGGCAACAACGATATTTGAAGGGCCTACTGGAGGTTCAAGCTCGATTAGTTGGATGTCGTCCATAAAGAATTTAGGTGTTCCATTGGTTGTGGCGGCATAAAGATCCATCGCGGCCAATTGGTTAAGTCCACCACCTGAGGCACCAAGACTCCATTCCCATGTAGCAATTTCGGTTCCATCGGCTATAAGTGTAGCTTCGTCAGTATTAAGGTTGATAATGTTTTCCATGTGGAACCATGTATCGTAGGGATAGTTAAATGATGTGTAATTAGTGGTAGCGGCGCAAGTAACATTTGCAATTCCACCCGGGTCGAAATAAATTTCCATTCCCCATGTTGCGCCGGTTCCACCGGGAGCCCACGCCTGGAGAAGGTTGTAATATCCAACAAATCCTGAAGGAATATACATATAAAAATCAACTGCGTATTTACCTGCTGTTTTGTCGCCGAATTTCATCACGAGGTCGTTAAGGCCATCAATCATCACTGCATTAGCACCTGTGAAGGTTTGTTCGGTTGAAACTGTGCCGTCTTCTGCGCCACCAGCTCCGCTATCACCACTCCATACAGTCCAGTAATCCAACCCTTGGGCAAGAGCTTGTTCAGCAACTTTTCCACCGGCGGTATAACTTTCAAAATCTTCGGTGATTTCAGCGCCGCTGCCACCACCAATTGGGTCGCCGTTGTAAATAAGAATACCTGTTGAACTTCCGTCAGACCATGTTCCGGCCCATCCGGTTTGGTTATCCATAAATTCAGGAGCCTGAACAGGAACACCAACAGTAAGATCGTTCCAGTTGGCACCATCATCCAGTGAAAAGCCGATGCCTTCGAAGGTAGGTTCTGAAGAGCTTCCAAGCCATGTTCCGGTAGTTCCGGGAATGAAATCGAACCAACGGGCATACATTGAACCATTTACAAAAACTGATGCCCATGTTACACCACCATCGGTGGTTACATCCAATTCGGGTTCTATACCCATGTTAAGATATGAACGGAAAGCGATACCAACGGTTTCGCTTTTAAACAGGGGTTGTACAACATTTGTAGTACCGAAGGGAGTAAGCGTAGTTCCCCAGGTCATCCCTTTATCAGATGAGTAGAAGATACGACCCTGGTTGGATCCCCACCAAATACTGTTTCCAACAGCTGAGTAATTTCCGGTAATTCCATACTCGCCAGTTGTTGGAACGGGAATATTGGCCTCAGCCACTCTTGTCCAGCTTTCGCCACCATCGCTTGTGGTGTAAAGTTCGTAGTATCCATCAACCGGGTCACCTTGTGCAAAGCCATCGTTATCATTAAAAAAATGAATTACGTTGGCAAATGATGAACTACCATAAGCCGTACCTTTTTTGACCCATGTTGCTCCACCATCAGTGGTTTTGTAAAGTCCCTGGGTTGCACCGGTATTAAATACTGCCCAACAAGTGCTTGCATCCATAGCAAAAATCATTGAAAGGCCTGTTCCGGCATTAAAAGTTCCTGAAGTCCAGGTTTGGCCTCCATCAGTTGAGCGGGTAAAGCCATCAATGATAGCACCTGTTGCATCAATAGCAACTGCCCATAAGGTGGTGCTGTTGTTCATGCCAACCGAAATTTGTCCGATACCTTGCCCACTGGGCAGATCAGAACTTACTTCGATCCAGTCTTGTGCAAAAGAGGCCAACGAAATGGCCACGAAGAGCATTAATAATTGTAATTTTCTAAGCATAA
>Ga0307991_1001969_pt1 | contig 14108 bp, 8 predicted proteins | sample EllFjometagen131_FD_203146 | JGI IMG/M metagenome (GOLD analysis project Ga0307991, IMG submission 203146) | Marine microbial communities from Ellis Fjord, Antarctic Ocean - #131 | ecosystem: Environmental > Aquatic > Marine > Unclassified | place: Southern Ocean | collected 2014-10-08
ACGGCCCGCCCAAAACCAACCCTGAATACGTTCTGGGTGGCATCAATCAACCGCTGGCCATTGCTCTGGCATCATTTTATGCTGAATTTGATCGCTCCAGCGAGTGCATCCGGATTACATGGGAGACCGCAACTGAAGTTGACACCATCGGCTTCCAGATCTGGCGCAGTGATACAAAAGAAGGGCCTTACACTTTAATGCCAGGCAGTTTCATTGCATCTCAATCAGTGTCCGAGACCACCGGCGCACAATATTCGTATTCGGATTGTGATGCGGACCTGGATACGTATATGACTTTTTATTATAAACTGGAAGAAATTGATCTGGACAATACCCAAGACAATCCAATTTACGGCCCCATCGGACCCGTTACGGAAACAATCAGCGCGTCACAGTTCAGCAACGAGAACACCGCTAAGACAGACAGCGGCGGCTGCTTTATTGATTCGTTAAACGCTTTTTAGGGTAATGAATAAGTAATGCTAAGAATTTAAAATAAAAAAAATTTTAATCGGGTGTTAAAACTTTCAATGAAAAATGATCAACCATTGGCGTAAAATCTCGGTCGTCATGCAATAAAGATAAGTCTTTAAGGATACAAAACGTACCTATAATAATATCAATAGTTTTACGAACAGTTATACCCTTCTTCCTTAAGGTTCTATAATTTTGAGCGCTGTTGACGGCTACTTGATAACCGCCAATTTCGTGAAACGGTAAAATGCTTAAATCCGATTTCGCTGATTCATAATCTTTGTCAGACCGGAATCCTTGTAATATTTCAGTGAGGATTAAATCGCCCATGATGATAGAAACATTAGAAAGGAGATTATCTAACATATTCGTTTGCCATGTGGTCTGACCATTAAAATAACCAATCCAAACGGATGAGTCGACCAATATCATTGATCTAACCTCATTTTCTCAAGGTCACCATCCCATTTAAGTTTACCGCGTAGATTTTTTATACGCTCTTGTTTTTTAGTCTGGATTAATAAACGTAAGCCACTTTCAACCACCGCTCTTTTGGTTTTTAACTGGCTTAACTTAATTGCTTCGTTCATAAGCTTGTCATCTATAACGATATTTGTACGCATAACATTTACCTTTATGTATAATTTTATATAATTATACACATTGATGCAAAATTTTTCAAGTCCGAAATTTATATAAAAATATACAGTCATAACAAATAATTAGCGCAATAGGCGCGGTAGAGACGACTTAAATTAATGCATTAATTCAAAAGACTTGACGGCTTCAAGATTTGGGCGTCAGAAAAAAAGCCCTGAAGGGGCATTACATATCAGCCCAGGGCAACGCCCTGGGGTAAGCATTCATTGGTTGGAAGTGCATCAGCCAGTTGTACCCCCAATGGGTAAAAAATAGATTCAGCCCTGATAAAATACCCTTGCCTTTTATATATTATTCTGAGATTATAATCTAAAAATGTTATGATATTTTTAGATTATAATCATGAAAGTAACAAAATGATCCCCCGGCTTCTATACGAACGTATAAATAAACAGCTATTTAAAGGCAAGGCGGTGATTATCACCGGCCCCCGGCAATCCGGAAAAACAACGCTGATTCAACATCTGGCGAATAATCACAAAAAAAAAGCGTTAATGCTCAACTGTGATGAACCCGACATTCGTCAAATTCTCAGCGACCAGACATCTTCACAGCTCAAAAGACTGATTGCCGATACGGATCTGGTACTGATTGATGAAGCCCAGCGCGTCCGAAACATCGGCCTTACCTTAAAACTCATTACAGATCAAATCAAAAACGTACAATTGATTGTGACCGGATCTTCGTCCCTTGATCTTTCCAATTCCATCAATGAGCCATTGACCGGTCGGAAATTCGAATTTCAGCTATTGCCCATATCCACCCGAGAAATGACAATGTATACCTCGACACTGGAAGAACGTCGTCTACTTGAAAACCGTCTGATTTTTGGTATGTATCCGGATGTCATTACCCACGCCGGCGACGAACAGGATCTTCTTCATAACCTGGCGGACAGCTATTTATACAAGGACATTTTTGCCTTTCAGGATATCCGAAAACCGGAATTAATCGAAAAACTCCTCCAGGCACTTGCGCTGCAGGTTTGTTCTGAAGTTTCATATCACGAACTGGCCGGGACGCTGGGGGTGAATTCGGCAACCGTCGCTCGATATATCGAACTCCTGGAAAAAACCTTTGTCATTTTCCGTCTCACGGCGTTTGCTCGCAACCTGAGGAATGAACTCAAAAAAAGCCGTAAAATTTATTTTTATGACAATGGCATTCGCAATGCCCTGATAAAAAATTTCAATCCGGTTTCCCTGAGACCGGATGCCGGCGCGCTGTGGGAAAATTTTTTGGTCAGCGAACGAAAAAAATGCCTGCTTTACAATGGAATCAATGCGAATATCCGCTTCTGGCGGACACGACAACAACAGGAAATTGATTATATAGAGGAAAAAAACGGGAAGATACTGGCTGTGGAATTTAAATGGAACCCAAAAGCGACCGCCCGATTTTCCAAAACATTTTTAAATGCATATCCCGACAGTGCCACTCGCATTATAACACCTTCAAATTATATTGAATTTGTGTCGGAAACAACCGACAATTCCAATTCTTAACTTGACGACTCTGTGAGTATTGATAATAACTAATGAAAAAAGGAGGTATTTTTTCCTGTGCAAAACACGCGCCTAAACACCTGGATTGCAAGCATCTGCCTGATCATTGGAATCGGAATGATACCGGGAGCCGAAGCGATACTGAATACCGCGATGGCCGCAACCGATCCCCGCCCCAACCAGGGCAGATTAAAAATAGAAATTACCGCCGAAGGTATTTACCGGGTCTATGGCAGCGACTTTTCCAGTGCGGGAATCACCCCATCCAATATCAATCCCGAAACGTTGCAGATGTTCCACCGGGACACGGAAATTCCCATCATTGTCTCTTCTGATGATTCGATTTTGGATGCGGGCGACTTTGTTGAATTTTATGCAACCGGCATTGACAACCAATTTACCGGAACAGATGTTTACTGGCTTTACTGGAATGAGAGTACGGGTCAACGGATGTCATGGGTGAACGGGGTGGTCAATGAAACATCTTCGGATCTTCAGGCGTTTACCGAGACCCGGATAATGGAAGAGAATCATCTGCTGTGGACCCAGACCCCGAATGCACCGGTAGCTGACTACTGGTTCTGGGAAAAATTCACCGCACCCCAGTCCGCCACCTATACCTTTGATCTACCCTCTCCGATCAGCAATGCCGGGCAAGCAGCTGTCTCGGTTTTTTTTCAGGGGGTCAGCAACACGGACCACCGGACAAATATTTTGCTAAACGGGCAGGATTTTGGCGAAGAAATCTGGTCCGGCACCAGTCAATTCATTCAGAAAATTGAGATTACAAATGACCTGTTAAACAGCAGCCGCAATCAGCTGACAATTGAATCCGCTGGCAGTTTCGGCAGCGTACTCTATTTAAACAGCATAGAAATCCAATACACCCGGCATTTAACTGCCTTGAATAATCAACTGGCATTTACAATACATCAGGATGATCCGGTGCCTGTAATTGTCACCGGGTTTTCAAAAAATTCCATCCAGGTGTTTGATATCACAGATCTGGATACCGTCAAAAGAATTTCCGGCATTGACGTACAGGCAGACGCAAACACCTATTCTGTCCGGTTTGAACACCCGGGCGGAGAAAAAAAATATCTGGCCACACCATCTGATACATTTAACCCAGTCGGCAGAATGACTTACACCCCCCCGTTTGATTTAAAAAATCCGTCAAATGAAGCTGACTATATTCTGATCACCGGCGGCAACCTGATGCCGGGCCTTGAAAAACTCTGTGAGCTCCGACGGCGCCAGGGATTTCGCGTCAAAATGATTGATATTGAAGACATCTATGATGTATTCTCTTTCGGATTTTTCGATCCTGCGGCAGTTCACGATTTCCTCAAATACGCTTATGAAAACTGGACATCACCTGCGCCGCAGTATGTTCTGTTGGCCGGGGATTCCAATCTGGATTACCGGGACTATTTTGGAAAAGGAAAGCAAAATATTGTTCCGGTTCACCTGAGTGCAACGTTCGAACTGGGGTTGACGCCGTCTGACAACGGCTTTGTCAGTTTCAATGACAACAGTCCGGTGCCGGATATGTATATTGGCAGAATCTCTGGAAATACCAGTGAGACCCTTTTACAAACTGCCAATAAAATTATCCAATACGAAACCGCAAAAAAATATGCCCCTGACCGGGTTCTGTTTGTTGCAGATGATGATGATCAAAGATTTGAAGACTTAAATGATGAACTGGCCACCTATCTGACATCCGGTTATACAGCGATCAAAATCTATGCCCGGTATTATGATTCATTGGATGATGTGACAAATAATATCCTTTCTTTTATCGACCAGGGCATGCTGGTGACCAATTTTGTGGGTCATGGCGATGTCATCCGATGGGGTGCAGAACCTTATGGCGGAGGGGAATTTATCATTGAACCGGGCGATGTCGACGAACTGAAAAATCCCGGCAACCTGACCTTTCTCATCGCACTGGACTGTTTAAATGGCTATTTTGGTCAGTCTTTTGATTACAGTCTGGCTGAAGAATGGGTGATGTCACCGGAAACCGGTGCCATTGCCTGTCTTGCTCCCAGCGGATTGTCCCATCAGTGGGAACATGAATTTTTAAGCCGGTTTATTTTTGACAGAATATTTAGCGAAAAAGAAAACACTATCGGGATAATTTCCACTGAATCCAAAATCGATGCTTATTATTCCGGCGCGTCAGACAAGGTATTAACTTCTTTGAACCTGATCGGTGACCCGGCAACAACCCTGGCCATTTACCGGAACCCGGCTGACATGGTCACGGTTTACGAGATTGCCGCATCTGACGGAACCGGCGGAACGATCTCTCCGTCAGGCGGCATTTCCGCGTTTGAGAATTCAAATGAAGTTTTTACCTTCACTCCAAATTCAGGTTACCACATTTTAGATGTAATCGTAGACAGCGTCTCGCAGGGTGAAATCAACCAGTATGCGTTTAACAACGTTTCTTCAGATCACTCCATTTCTGTCACATTTGAAAGTGACAGCAGCAATGATGGTGGGGGAGGCGGCGGGGGGGGCGGCGGTGGGGGATGTTTTATTTCCGTGCTGGACCGATGATAGATTCAATAAAAAAGACAAACATCGAACATCGAACGCCCAACATCGAATGATGAATAAATAAACTCCGTATTCCATTGAAATAACTGAGGAAAACCCATAGATGGTTAAAACTTATTCAGAAAATACCTTTACTTAAAAAACCTGACCGAATCAATAATATCATAGAGGAAACAGAGCAATTAATTAAAATTTTTGTCGCCAGTATCAAAACAGCTGAAAAGAAAAAGAAATAGTCATTCAAGGCGTTTTAAATCACGGAGCAGAGCGACATCATTATTTGATGTTCATTATTCGATGTTCAATGTTCGATGTTTTTTTTAATTTCAAAAAGGCACCGCAAAAACAACATAACAATTTAATATTATTATATTGTTTAACAACCCATCTTTTAATGGGGATCTTATATGCATGTTTAACCTGAAAAATTACGAAATCCTCCTTGAACTCCCGCCAAAAAACGGGGTAAAAATCTACTCTGCCCGTCATATCCAATCCGCCACCAAGGTAAAAATTCATTTTTTACCGGTTAAAAAACAGGCTAAAGATCTTTATGAAGATATTTATCAATATTTCCTGCCGTTAAAAAAATTAAGTTCCCATCATATTGTCCGCGTGTATGCGATAGAAAAAATTTCAAAGGCATCAACATCCGGTATTGCCTTTACCTTAGAAGACTTTGCGGGGATTTCATTAAAAAAATATTTAGAGACAAACGGTCCTTTAAATTCCGATCAATTTATCCCTATCGCTGTTCAGATTGTTACCGCCATCAACGACCTGCATAAAGTCGGCCTGCCCCATAACGGACTGATGAGTTCCAATATTGCGATTGACCCGGCAAAAAGCCATATTTGTATCCATGAATTTGCTTTCGGAATGTACGCAATCCTTTCGTCGGCAGCGCTAATTTCTGAACACAGCGGCCAGGTCACCATCGCGGATGAACATCTGCCTTATATTTCACCGGAACAGACCGGCCGGATGAATTGTGAAATCGATCACCGAACCGATTTTTATTCCCTGGGTATCCTCTTTTATGAACTGATCACTGGCGCCCCGCCGTTTACCGGCAGAACGCCCATGGAATTAATTCACGCCCATATGGCTAAAAACCCGGAACTACCTAAAAAAATACAAAAAAAAATCGGTGCCCCGCTGTCAAATATCATCCTGAAACTGCTGTCAAAATCCCCTGATCAACGCTATCAAAGCGCTTATGGAATCAAATCAGACCTGCTTTATTGCCTGGAGCAACGCCACGCCAGCACCCCCTTGCCCCCGTTTCAAATCGGGCAGCATGATGTTTCCGAACAATTCAGATTCCCGGAAAAAATTTACGGCCGGAAAATTGAAACCGCCATGCTGATTGATGAGTTCAACCGGGTAAAAGAAAACAATATCGGTATATCCATGATCGCTGGATATTCCGGCATCGGAAAATCACGTATTGTTGAAGAAATCCAAAAATATGTCGTCAAAAAAGGAGGATATTTCATATCCGGGCAATATGAACAGCTTCAGCAGGATATCCCCTACAGCGGCCTGATCCAGGCATTCCAGGAGATAATAAAACAAATTCTGATAAAACCGGTCAATCAGATTGATGCCTGGCGATATAAACTGATTGACGCCCTGGGTTCAAATGCCCGGATTATCGTCGATGTTCTCCCGGAAATTGAATTCATCATCGGCAAACACCCACCAGTAACAGAACTTTCACCAAAAGATGCCCGGAACCGCTTTCATATGGTTTTTGAAAAATTTCTCCAGGTGCTTGCCTCAAAAGAGCATCCGCTGACATTGTTTATCGACAATATGCAATGGGCGGATGCTGCCGGATTGGAACTGATGGCGTCTTTCTTTACCGGCACCCGAACGCGAAATTTTTATTTTATTGGGGCATATCGCAATACCAAAATCAGCAGCACGCATCCTTTATTGGATTCCATTGAATGGATTAAGCATAAAGGGACGCCGGTTCAAACCATTATTTTAAAACCAATCAATGAAATCGATATATGTCATTTACTTTCAGATACGCTTCAGGCAAGCATCAACCAGGTAAAACTGCTGGCACAAGTAATCCTCGATAAAACCCGGGGAAACCCTTTTTTTATCAAACAGTTTCTGGAGACAATGAACAAGGAAGGTTTTTTTGCATATGATTATGAAAACGGCCACTGGCAGTGGGATATTGAACAGATAACCGCGCAAAGTATCACCGATAATGTGGTTGATTTTATTGCCGCCAAAGTATCAAAGCTGGATAATTCTTCACGCCATACCCTCCAGCTGGCATCCTGCATTGGCGATTCTTTTTCTCTGCCGCTGCTGTCAAAGGCTGCCGCCAAATCCTCCCGTACGCTTGTATCGGACTTGCACGAAGCGATCGCCCTCGGATTAATTATGCCAAAGGGTGATGCCTACCGACGTATGGAAAAATCAGTAACTAAAAGTCAAGCCCCAAAAAGCCTAAAGACGGACAATCCAACAACGCCATTAAATCCGTCCGGTGATATTACATTCGAATTTTTACACGACAAGGTCAGGCAGGCTATTTATGCTCAAATAGCTGATGTAAAAAAAAATAAAATCCATCTTCAGATCGGAAAACTGATTTTAGAAAATACAGATCCAAAAGATCTGCCCAGCCGGATTTTTCCCATTGTACATCATTTTAATCAAGGAAAAAATCAGCTGGCGGAAAATGCTGATGTCCAGCAGCTGGCACAGCTCAACCTTATGGCCGGGAAACGGGCAAAAGACGCCGCCGCCTACGGCCAAGCCCTCAGCTATTTGAAGACAGGGGAAAAATTTTTAACCGACAATGCCTGGATTGAAAACTATACCCTGATTTTCGACATCAAAAAACACCGGATGGAATGTGAATATCTTCTGCATAATTTCGATAACGCGGAGAAACTGTTTCAAATTCTGCTGGAGCGGGCCGATTCCGACGAAGACAAGGCCGCCATGTACAATCAGAAAATGATCATGCTGGCCAGCCTGGCAAAACATGAAGACGCATTAAAAATCGGCGCAACCGGATTGCGGCTTCTGGGTGTCAGACTCCCGAAAAGAGCCGGGAAATTAGATGTACTGAACAGCCTTCTAACCTTAAAAATAAGGCTTCATCATACAGAAATTGACGCTCTGCTTGAACTCCCGGAGATATCAGATCCCCGTCTTTTATTGACCCTTAAAATGATGATGAACCTGAGTTTATCCGCTTATTTCTGCCAGCCTTATTTAGCATCGTACATGGCACTGCATATTTTCAAAATAACGCTCAAACACGGCAACTCCAATGTTTCCCCGTTTGCTTATGTGGTATATGGCGCAGCCCTATGTGCAATATTTAAAGGTTATGACGCCGGATATCAATTTGGCGAACTGGCCATGAAAGCAAAAAATAAATTCGGCAGCACGCAAATGACCGCCAAGGTATTATTATATTTTGCCAATGGCATTACCCTATGGACCCGTCATATTCATCACGTCATTGCATTAAACCGGGAAGGCGTGAAATCTGCCCGTGAAACCGGGGATTTAAATTATACCGTATACCATATTCAGTCGCTGATATTCTCCATGTTCGCCGGCGGCACAACCCTGGATGAAATTTTTGACGAATGTAACCGGTTTTACGAATTCGTAGAAAAATCCCATGATATCGGTGCATTAAACTATCTAATCTCCGTAATTCAATTTATCCGATGCGTTCAGGGAAAAACAGTTCATATTCATCGTTTAGACGATGAACATTTTTCCGAAACCCAACATATCAAGAATATGCAGAGCGATGACATAAAAATCATTTTATGTCGGCATCATTTAATCAAACTGCGCCTTCTCTACATTATGGAGGATTATAAAGAGGCGCTGAAAGAGGCTAAAAATTGCGCGGCATTTCGGCACTATCATATTGGAACCATTATCATTCCGGAATATTATATCTACCACTGCCTGGTTTTAGCAGCGCTTTATCCGTCTGCATCCATCCTGAAACAGAGCCTGTATCGCCGACAAATCATAATCTTCCGTAATCGATTAAAACGACTATCATATCAATGTCCTGAAAATTTTGAAGACAAATATTTACTGATCGAAGCAGAACATGCCAGAATAACCGGCCAGGACCGTCAGGCGATTACGTTTTACCACCGTGCCATTGCCGCCGCCAATGCCAATGGCTTTACGCAAATCCATGCCATTGCCAATGAAGCGGCGGCAAAATTTTATATTTCAAGAGGCTTTGATGATATTGCGAAAATATTTATGGATAAAGCCCGGCAAAGCTACCATTACTGGGGAGCCAAAACCAAAGTAGATCTTCTTGAAAAAAACTTTGCATCACTGCTAACGGTTAGCCCCCAAGCGCAACCCTTTCCAGGCGATCAACATCTTGATTATAACGCCATTGTCAATGCCCTTCAGGCAATCTCCACAGAAATTGTTTTAGAAGATTTATTAAAAAGCCTGATGAAAATTGTACTGGAAAACGCAGGCGCCCGAAAAGTGCAGTTTCTGACAATCAAGGGCGACCAGATGTATTTGGAAGCACAAAACAACATTGACTATGAAGAAACCATGGTTTACAAATCCCTGCCGGCGAACAGCCGGCTCGAACTTTTTAACCCGGTTTTGAATTATGTAAAAAGCACCCAGACATATATGGTGCTCGATGATGCGGGCAGTGAAGGGGATTTCACCCGGCACCCCTATACCCTGAAATTCCAGCCAAAATCCGTGTTATGTCTGCCAGTTATAAGGCATTCTCAAATGGTGGCTCTTTTATATCTTGAAAATAATATTACCCCGGCGGTGTTTACTCCGGAAAGGATTAAAGTATTGAGCCTTCTGGCCTCCCAGGCCGCCATTTCACTGGAAAATTCCCGCCTTTATGAAAGTGTCATTCAAAATGAAAAAGAACTTCGGGAAATTGCTGAAAAACGCGAGGAAGAATCACTGCGTTACCAGGCGCAACTGAGATCACTATCCTCGGAGCTGTCGCTGACCGAGGAACGAGAGCGTCGGAGGATTGCCAGTGACCTGCACGACCGCATCGGGCATGCGCTGGCAAATGCCTCCATGAGACTCCGCCAGCTCAAAGGCGCCGTATTAACTTCGCTTGCTTCAAAGCATATCGATGAAATTCATTCGCTGATTGACCAGTCCATCGCTGATACCCAGACCTTGACTTTTGAGTTGAGCCCCCCCATACTATATGACTTGGGACTGGAAGCGGCCCTTGACTGGCTGACCGAGCAGACACAAAAACAGCATGACATCAAAGTAGAATTTATTGACGATGACACACATAAAACCATTGATGAAAGCCTTCGCATCCTCCTGTTCCAGGCCACCCGGGAACTGCTGCATAATGTGGTCAAACATGCCCGGGCAACTCGGGTCCGTGTTTCTATGTCAAAAGAAGATGATTTTGTCCGCATTGTCATTCATGATAACGGCGTCGGTTTTGAAGCGACCAAAAAAGAAAAAGATGTTAAAAAAGGGGGCTTTGGCATTTTTTCAATCCAGGAACGCTTAAAGCACCAGGGAGGACGCATGGAAATAAAATCCGATCCGAATCTTGGTTCCAGCGTTACCCTGATATCCCCCATGACAGCAAAGAATACAAATGACGGCAAGAATTAAACATCAAGCGATTAAACAGTCAAAACAGGGATAGACAATGGATATAAAAATTCTGCTCGCAGATGATCACAAAATCACCAGAGACGGATTAAAATCGCTGCTTGAAAGCCAGAGCAATATGATCGTTATCGGGGAAGCGGAAAACGGACGCCAGGCGGTTCGCCTGGCCGTCGACCTTGTACCGGACGTCGTTGTCATGGATATCAATATGCCGGAATTAAACGGAATAGAGGCAACCCGGCAAATCGTCACGGAGTTGCCGAAGACAAAGATCATTGCACTTTCCATGTATTCTGACAAACGGTATGTCGTTGGTATGTTAAAAGCCGGGGTTTCCGGTTATCTGCTAAAAAACTGCGCATTTGATGAACTGGTTGCCGCCATTTCCGCAGTGGTCGCCAACCAGAACTACATGAGCCCAAAAATCGCTGACACGGTCATGAAGGATTATGCGAATATACTGGAAAGCAGCGACGCCTCCCCGGTCGCCCTGCTAACCGCCCGTGAAAGAGAAGTCTTGCAATTAATCGCAGAAGGGCTGAAAACAAAAGACATTGCCTCTCGAATTCACGTGAGCGTCAAGACAGTTGAAACCCATCGGCAACAGATTATGCGAAAATTAAATGCAAAAAGCGTTGCGGAACTGACCAAAATTGCCCTCAGAGAAGGTATCATCTCTTTAGATACATAAAAAAGAAGGTAGAAGGTAGAAGGGGAAAAGGGATTGCCCCACCTCATTTAACCTACCCTGTCTTTTGACCTTTTATAAATGCCGGATTACGCGCTACGCGCTAATCCGACCGATACATTTAAAAACAACGTTAAAGGCTAAGTTTCCACCTTATACCTTATACCTTCCGCCTTATATCTTTTTCCCTCATTCAAAATCAGGTTTTTCGAAGTTAAATTTCAGGGTTTCCCTGATTGACTTCCATTGACGTTTACGTCAATGTATGGGTAAACATTGTTTACAGAAAAAAACAAAGACGCATTTAAAAATCGTAATTCACAAAAATAAGCAATCATCTTTTTAATAATTTGAATTCAGGGGGAAACATGAAAAAGCTCACTTTAATCGGTTTAACAATTTTTTTAACTGCCATTTTTTTACTGCCCGGAAATGTTCTTGCCGGTGGAAGTAGTGATACCTGTGATACAAGATATCCGATCGTCATGGCGCACGGCATGGGCGCATCTGCTGAAATCCTCGGCATCGTCGATTACTGGTGGGGAATTCCGGAAGCCATGGAAGATGAAGGGGCTGATGTGTTTATCACTTCCGTCAACGGCATGGACAGCACTCGCAATAAAGCAGTTGATTTTAAGAACCAGTTTCTCCAGATCAGAGCTTACACCGGTGCAGCAAAATTAAATATTATCGGCCACTCCCATGGAACCGTTTATACCCGCGATGCCGTCTCCAATTTAAATATCGGCCAATATGTAGCAAGCCACACCAGTATTGCCGGCCCTCACAGAGGAAGCGCTATCGCTGATATAGTCGTCGGCGTTGTTCCGGATTCTATGGAATGGCTGGTCGGCGGCACCCTGGATTTAGTTTACGCCTTTATTTTCGGCGATACCAATCCCAACAGCCTTCAAAACGGTTATGACATGACCCGTCCTTACATGATCAATACATTTAACCCGAACACACAAAATGTTTCCGGTGTTTATTACCAGAGTTGGGCCGCCAAAGCCAAAACTTCCTGCCCGAGCGTTATCCTCGAACCAACCTGGTTGATTCTTCTGGCATATGAGGGTGCCAATGATGGTCTGGTCAGTGTAAACAGCGCCAAATGGGGTAACTTCCGGGGCGTTGAAGATGCTGCATGGTATAGTGTCGGCTGTGACCATTTAAACATTGTCGATCAATTGTTCGGCATTACTCCGGGCTTTGATGCCAATGAATTTTATGTCGATATTGCCAGCGACCTGAAAGGCAGAGGATACTAATCTTCGTTAAATAAATAATTAATCGATTTAAAAAGGGATGCCATCAGGCATCCCTTTTTTTATTTCTAAATTGAGCGCTTTAAATTTTGGAAAAATTGTTTTTATATTTCAAATCTTCAACCCAAACATAACCGGCAGCTTGCAGTAAAAACATCCGAATCCAACATATATATCCGATATTTCAAATTAAGTTCTGAATTATGCCCACAACCCTGATTAAAATTCTTAAAATCACATATTAATTCTTTTTTTCTTTCAGTGTTGAAATTATCCTTTATTTATTGATACATCTAATACAATTTATCATAAAAAAGATCCGGCCGTTTAAAATATAATCAGGAGAAATAAAATCATGCACTATGAAGGAAATATGATCCGTCCGCCAAGCGAAGCAAACAGTATCCTGCTTCAGGCAACAGTGGGATGTTCTCATAATAAATGCACTTTTTGCGGCGCGTATAAGGGCGAACGGTTTAAAATAAAATCAGATGAAATCATTCTGGCGGATATCGCGTTTGCCGCCAAGTACTGCAAAAACCAGGACCGGCTGTTTATCTGCGACGGGGACGCACTCATCATTCCCCAAAAAAGACTGGTAATGATTTTAACCCAAATTAAAAAGCAGCTTCCCTGGATAAAACGTGTGGGACTTTACGCGAATTCCAAGGGGATTAAAATGAAAACCACAGAGCAGTTAAAAGAACTGCACAATCTGGGACTCGACATTGCCTACATGGGCCTTGAAACCGGCGATGACATCACCTTAAAAAATATTCGAAAAGGTGCCACGTCCGATATCATGATCGAAATGGGGAAAAAAATCCGCGCCGTCGGCATCAAGCTGTCCATAACGGTGCTACTGGGTATTGCCGGGCGGGACCGGTCACAGATCCATGCGCAAGCCACCGGCAACGTATTGTCCGCTATTGACCCGGAATATGTCGGGGCGCTGAGCCTGATGCTGATCCCGGGCACCCCGCTTTATGATGATTATGAATCAGGCAAATTTCCTTTAATTGAGCCCATCGAAATGCTTCAAGAAATCCGGACCATGATCCAATATACCGAGTTGTCAAACGGACTGTTCCATGCCAATCATGCGTCTAATTACCTTCCCATAAGGGCAAAATTTCCAGAGGACAAGAAAAAAACGCTCCATCTAATCGACGAAGCCCTGGGCGGGCGGGTGGCACTTAAGCCTGAATTCTTGAGAGCACTTTAAAATATTTTCTAAAAACTGCGCCTTTGGCCCCAATACGGCGTTGCATGGTTTTCGCAAAT
>Ga0307991_1001971_pt1 | contig 14100 bp, 8 predicted proteins | sample EllFjometagen131_FD_203146 | JGI IMG/M metagenome (GOLD analysis project Ga0307991, IMG submission 203146) | Marine microbial communities from Ellis Fjord, Antarctic Ocean - #131 | ecosystem: Environmental > Aquatic > Marine > Unclassified | place: Southern Ocean | collected 2014-10-08
CCTATTTGGTGAAACGCCGCTCTCAAGTCGGTATCGTCTTGATCCATGACTGGCTGTCGACCCCGCAAAGTCTGAAAGGGCTGGCTGATTATCTGGGCCGGCGCGGTTTTTTGGTTCTGGTGCCGCGTCTGCCGGGTCATGCTACGGTCGCCGCAGACCTTGAAAAAAGGGATTATGAGCAGTGGCAGACAGCTGTCGATGAAGCTTATGCTTATGTCGACTGTTTATGTCGCAAGGTTGTTGTCTGTGGGGTAGGCAATAGTGTTGCCCTGGCTTTGTCATTAGCGGCTCGGGGTCATGAAATGGTGGCCCTGCTGGCGCTTTTTCCCGCTTTTGGTAGCTTTAGCCAAGCTTCATCGGAGTCGTTGGTTGAGGGCCAAGAGGAAGGGGTAACTCCTCATGATACAGATTTGTTCCAGCCGGCTTTTTCCTATCAAAGTTTTCCCGGCTCTTCGCGGCGGGAAATTAAAAAGATGCTGGTTCAGGCGGCGAAAAATCTTTCCCTGGTCGAGACTCCTTTGTTGATGCTGCAGGCCGACTCCGCTGCTAAAGCTGACCGTCAAGGTGCCCATAAGTACTTTGATAAACTCGCCAGCCGCGAAAAAGAGCTCCTCCTCATGTCTTCGGTTGACCTTGATTATCTGACCTCCGAGAGCAGTCACAGCGGCCAGGCGGTGGTCGATTTTATCTTGCGTTATTGCTCTTAGATATTATCCGGTCTCTGAATTCCCACCTTCATATTCGGTTAAACCTTCTCATATTTTATTGCAATCAAAGGGTATGCGATGTATAAACTCTCAGTATTGAGAACCGATGAGGTTGTTCAACGTTATCAATTTTTAGATCTATTTTAAGGGAATCTCTATGTCAATTTTAGTTTTAATGCGACACGGTGAATCGCTCTGGAATCGGGAAAACCGTTTTACCGGTTCTATAGATGTGCCGCTTACTCCGAAAGGCCGAAGCGATGCTGCAAAAGCCGCCCTAAAGTGTTCGGGGCAGAAGTTCGATGTGGCTTACTGTTCGTCGCTTTCCCGGGCCGAGGAGACGGCGGCGCTCTTTCTTGAGGCACTTGAATCTGATCCACCGCTTATTTCCGAATCCTCTTTGATTGAAAAAAATTATGGCATTCTTCAAGGTCTGAATAAAGATCGGGTCAAAGCCGTTTATGGTGATGAAGCCTATAACCTCTGGCATCGTAGTTATGAGATCGGGCCGCCCGGTGGGGAGAGTCTTTATGAGCTTGGTTTCAGGGTTCATCCTTTCGTTAAACAGGTGGTGGGTGAAGACCTGCGTCTTGGTAAAAATGTTTTGCTGGTTGCGCATGGTAATGTCATTCGTTCGTTGATCATGTTGATCGAGAAGCTGGGTCCTTTGGCAATTGCAAAGGTTGAAGTGGGTACTGCAGACCCTTTAATTTATCACCTCGATGAAAATTTTGTGGTGCTTGATAAGTAATGGGATAATGGAAAAACGTTTACAGATAGTTGTCAGTGGCCGGGTTCAAGGGGTCTGGTATCGGGCCTCAACCCGTTCTCAGGCGCAAAGTTTAGGTCTGTTTGGTAAGGTTTGGAATCGTGCCGACGGTCGGGTGGAGATTGTTGCGGAAGGTATGGAAGAAGCTTTGCGACAGTTTCGGGCTTGGTGTGCCGATGGACCTGCGGGGGCCCGAGTCGATAATCTTGAAAGTTTCTGGTCTTTAGCTACAGGTGAATTTAATGGGTTTAATATTGCATGACTGAATTATCAGGTCCGGTTTTTCCCGCATCTTCCGATTTACCACAGGTTGTGGACGGTTGCGGCCGGGAGGCGGGTAAGTATCTGAATCCTGATGTCGTAAATTATATGCGTCAGGAGATTGTCGCTGCTGGTGGCAATGAGGTCTTTTTCCGTGGTCGTTGTGAGTCGGCAATGGTGGTTCAGGTAAGGGTTCTGGCCCGTGGTAACCAAAGTATGACGCCGGCTCTTTCGGGACAGGTTAAAGCCCGTGAGGTTGTCATCCATAATCATCCCTCTGGTAATCTTACACCTTCCGATGCCGACTTAAGGGTTGCTTCCCTATTGGGTTCCGAAGATATTGCCTTTCTCATCATCGACAATCCGGTGACCCGGGTTTATGCTGTAGTTGAACCGGTTGTTGAAGAGGTTGTTGAACCTCTACCAACGGATTTGATTGATAAGTATTTTTTTCCCGACGGGGCTTTGGCTAAAGTTCTGCCAAGTTTTGAATTCAGGTCGGAACAAGCCGATCTTGCCCGGGCTGTGGTCGAAGCTTTCAACCATAAGGATTTTCTCTTGGCTGAAGCTGGTACCGGGGTAGGGAAGAGTCTCGCCTATCTAATTCCAGCGGCGCTTTGGGCCATCCGTCATGGCCAGCGTGTCGTGGTTTCAACCAATACAATCAATCTCCAGGAACAACTTCTCAATAAAGATCTGCCGCTTTTGACTGAACATTTGGGGTTGCCGGTTAAGGCCGCACTGATTAAAGGCCGCAGTAATTATCTGTGCCGGCGCCGCGTTAAAGAGTTGCAGGTGGAGTTGCTGGCGGATGTACAGTCACTCGATGATGAACTTAAAGCGCTGGTTGCCTGGGCCCAAACTACGGGTGATGGTAGCCGAGCTGATTTTACCTCTCTACCCAGTGCTGCCGCTTGGGAGATGGTGGCAAGTGAAGCCGATGCCTGTTTGGCCTCCCGTTGTCTTGAGTTTGACCAATGTTTTTTCTATAAAGCTCGTCGCGAGGCGGCTCGGGCTCAGCTTCTGGTGGTCAATCATCATCTTTTGATGGCCGATCTGCAATTTCCTTCCGACTTCGGGGTTCTGCCCCGTTATGAAGCGCTGATCATGGACGAAGCTCATCATCTTGAAGAGGCGGCGACCGCTTATTTAGGTGAGAATATCTCACAGATTGGCCTTTTGATGCTGCTTAATCGTCTGGCTCATCAACGGCGTCCGGAGCTGGGTTTGTTGCGGCGTTTAAGACGGCGTCTCGGGCAGGGACCACCGGGGTCCGGTGGAGGTTTTTCCAGGGCGCAAAGCGAGGTCCAGAAAGATTTTTTTGCTACTCTGGCAGTTCAGGTTGAAGGTGATGCCGAACCCGCCGTTTTAATGCTCTTGCAGGATCTTAACGATCACTTTGAGGGCTGGCGTGAGGTTCTAGTTACAGCTTTTGTTTCCGCCGATGAAATTATTGAAGGTTCATTTAAATTACGGGTTACCGACAAGGAACGCGGTAGTGAAAGTTGGAAATTGACCTTGGGTGACAAGGTTGAGAGCTTTATTGATGAGGTGCAAACCGTGACTAAGGCCCTTCTGTCCTTGGCGTTTAATGTTGAAAAAGGTTTGCAGGAGAAACTCTTGCCGGAGGATTTTTTTACGTCTTGGCTCGGAGAGTTCAAGGCGGCGATCGGCCGTTTGCGGATTCAGGTCGATTTTATCGGGCGCTTTTTTCTCAAGATGAATGGCCAGCCTGAGGTTATTGCCTGGATTGAGGTGGTTGCCGGCCGCCGCCGCAATTTTAGATTGGTTATGGCTCCGCTTGAGGTCGGCTCCCTGCTTGAAGAGATGCTCTATAAACGTCTACAGGTCCTGGTTATGGTGTCGGCGACGATTGCGGTTGAGCGTTCGTTTGATTTTTTTATTAGTCGGGTTGGGCTTGGTGAACGCCGTCGTTCCCAAACTTTGCGCTCGCTGATTCTGGCCAGTCCCTTTGATTACCGCCGTAATGCATTGATCATGGTTCCCTGTGATCTCCCCATGCCCACTGAGGCCTCATACATTTCCTCTCTGGGCCTTTTTTTAGACACCTTGATCGCCCGTGTGGGGGGTCGTTCGCTGGTGCTTTTCACTTCGTACCGGGCTATGAAACAGGCTGCTGCAATTTGTCGTGATTCTTTACAGAGGCGGGGGGTGCGGCTGCTTATGCAAGGTGAAGGACAGCGTCAGGGGCTGCTAAATGAATTGAAAAATAACTATAGTACAGCGCTTTTTGCGACTGACAGTTTTTGGGAGGGTGTTGATGTCAAGGGTCGAGCTCTTGAATGTTTGGTGATTGTTCGTCTTCCTTTCAAGGTGCCCAGTGAACCGGTTTTGATGGCTCGACTAGAATATATCGCCGCTTGCGGTAGTAACCCTTTTTATGATTATAGCCTGCCGCAAACAGCACTCAAATTAAAGCAGGGCGTCGGCCGTTTGATTCGTAGTCGTGATGATCGCGGTATTATTGTTGTTTGTGACCGGCGGCTGGTTGAAAAATCATATGGTACTCGCTTGCGTTCGGTTTTGCCTGATGCTGAACTTCTCGTGCTTCCTGGTGGTGAGGTGATCAACCGGGCGGCGGCTTTTTTGTAGTGGTTATTCGCCAGCGATCAGTGAAATTTTATCGACTGATTGCTACTTTGGTTTCGGTTACTCCGAGTTATGATTTTTATAAACCCTCTTTAGCCTCCGGAATTTCGTAAAAATACTCAATAAAAACTTGACAATGGTGTGGACTCATCGTATTGTTTGATGTTTCAATAACGGTGGGGTTTAGTTTCTTTAAAAATCTTTGGCGGGATTATCTGTATGGAGGGGTACTCTTTTAGACAGTCATTGCTCTTTAGCAGCACTGTTATTGTGGCTGTTTTACTTCTTTTTAATCTTGTATTTATAGCATTTTATATGCGTCAGAGTGATATTGCTGCCAGCCAGTCAGTCTTGGCTCAGAGGATATTGTTGTATGCCAGTCGGGATCATTGCCTCGAAAGGGCAAAGGCTCAGAAGTTGTTTCCTGAAGTCGTTGAAAAATATGGCTCTTGTGAGTGGCAGATGTTGGATGGTTTGCGCTTGCTCACTGAAGGAGGGATGTTTGCCGGCAAATATATTCCCGGTAACGAAAATCATGAAATTACTATTTTATTGAATTCGATGATCAGCCTTTGGCAGGTTTGGGAAAACACTCAACCAAAAACCCCGGCTTACTCCTCATTGAATCTTCTTTTTGGTCAGAAAGCGCAATCCCTTTCTAATGCTTTCGTTTTTCGGGCGATGGCTGTCAGAACCCGAGTTTGGGGCGCCTTTTGGATAATGGTCGTGCTGGCCACGTTTTTGCTGCTGGCCGGGTTTTGCCTACTGCGTCTCTCTCGTATCAAAGAGCGGGGTTCCCGGCGTGACAAATATTCTCTTGTCCTTGGGAATCAGCTTTTGACGGATCTGCCGGAAGCAATTATTCTACTCGATAAATCTCTTTCTCTGAAATTTGTAAATCGCTTTGCCGAGAGGTATTTCGGGCGTTTATCCAATTTTTCACTAGAGCTTAACTTCGGGCATTTTTGTCGGGATCAATCCCTTATGGAACGTTTACGGAGATCTTTTCAGGAGGTCTTTTTGAGTTCTCCTGAAAAAGTTTTTGTGGAACCTGATGATATCTCGCTAGAGCTTGACGACGGTAGTAAATATCTGGTAATTATCCAATGGTATCAACTTTATCTGGTCGAACAGAACTATCTTTTAGGAGTTATTCATAATCCCGAGGAGGATCGTCGTAAAGAGACCAATGTTGAAATCTCACAAGGACAGTTGAGAGAGCTTTCAAATAATCTTTTCAAGGCTCAGGATGAGGAGCGCAGACATTTGGCTGATGAACTTCATGATGGCTTATGTCAGTCGCTGGCAGTTTTGAAAATGCAGGTTTCCGGTGTTGAGCGGCGTATAGAGTCGGTCGAAGTGCAGGAGGAGTGTCGTAAGGCGCGTCAGTTTATAGCTCAGATTATTGAGGATGTCAGGCGCCTTTCACATGATTTGAGCCCGGTGATCCTCGATGATTTAGGTTTAAGTGATGCTCTGGCCCACTTGGTAAATAATTTCACGGCTTTGCATAATCTTAAGGCATCGGTCGATGTGCCGGATATCGACGACTATTTTTCCGGAGAGGCAGTGCGTAATATCTATCGCATAGCCCAGGAAGCGATTAACAATGTTGGCAAACATGCCAAGGCCTCGCTGGTCGTGCTGGAGGCCAAAATTCTTGGTGATGCAGTTTGTTTTTCGATCAAAGATGATGGTGTTGGTTTTGATGTTGATATTATGAGACGAGATCGGGCCGGAACTGGTCTGGGGTTGGCAAGTATGGCCGAGCGGGTTCGCCTTTTGGGCGGTGAGTTTGTGGTTGTCAGTAAGCCAAATAAAGGATGTGAAGTCAAGTTTACGCTTCCGAAAAAATAGTCTGTATTTGCTTGTAAAAAGTATCGTTTTCTGATAATATTTCTAGTTTGCACCGATATGATTGATCATGGTGCTATTATATTGTCATTGGCGCAAAACTATAAAATTTGTAAAATCAAGGAGTTAGTAGATGTTTAGAGACGATGGTATCTGTAAGATAGTGCTGGCTGATGACCATGCAATGTTGCGTCAGGGGATCAAGAAAATCATTGAAGAGGAAGATAACCTCGAGGTTGTAGGCGAGGTCAATGATGGTTTAGAGCTGATTGATTTTCTTAATAATAACCGTGCTAACTTGGTTTTGCTCGACATTTCCATGCCTAATGTTCGTGGTATTGAAGCGATTACCGAGGTGCGCCGGGCGCAGCCCGGTGTGAAAGTTCTTATGTTAACGATGCATAATAATAAAGAGTACCTATATGCGGCAATCTCGGCCGGGGCTGACGGATATCTGCTTAAAGAGAACAGCGATGATGAACTTTTATCCGCCATTGACCAGGTAATGCACGGTGAGACCTACATCTCATCGACTCTCGCAGCTGATTTTTCCGAGGACTTGATGAAGTTCTATCGAAAAAACAAAAAATTGCCTTTCGAGCATCTTACCAACCGTGAACGGGAAGTCTTAAAAATGGTTGCCGAAGGAAACACCAGTCGTGAAATTGGTGATCTTCTCTATATCAGCCTGAGGACGGTAGAGCATCATCGGGCTAACATCATGCGTAAGATGAAATTTCGCTCGGTTGCCGATCTTATCAAGTATGCCCTTGATAAAGGTTTTGTTTGAGATAATTGCTTTTTGAGACCTTGATTTTTTTTCAGAGGGTACTCCTAAAAAGAGTGCCCTCTATTATGTTAAAGGTCTCTCACTGAAAAATGTCATCATTATTTGTCTAAATTAAGGAGAGTGTAGAAAATGAGTTCTAAAATTGATCCATTTGCTGATTTACCCTGCATGGTTGCTGATCCCGGATTGGTAGAGTGGGGTCGTAAAGAGATTGAGATTGCTGAACATGAGATGCCGGGTCTAATGGCGATCAGGGAGAAATATGAAGCTTTAAAACCGTTGCAAGAGGCTAGGATTATGGGGTCGTTACATATGACGATCCAGACTGCGGTTTTGATCGAGACCCTGATTGCTTTAGGTGCTGATGTGCGTTGGGCTTCCTGCAATATTTTTTCAACCCAGGACCATGCCGCGGCTGCGATTGCCGCCACTGGAGTACCGGTTTTTGCCTGGAAGGGTGAAACCCTGGAGGAATATTGGGCTTGTACCTATCAGGCGCTTTCTTTTCCCGGGGGCAAGGGCCCTGACCTGATTGTTGATGATGGTGGGGATGCCACTATGATGCTCCATTTCGGCGCTCGAGCTGAGGCTGACCCCACGATTCTGGATGCAGATTACGAATCTGAGGATGAGATCGAACTAGTTGCTTTGTTGCGTGAAATTAATAACCGTAAAGTTGGGAAATTCACATCCTGGGTCGATAACTGCAAGGGGGCTTCCGAAGAGACCACTACCGGTGTTCATCGTCTCTATCAGATGATGGAGAAGGGGGAACTTAAATTCCCGGCTTTTAACGTTAATGATTCAGTGACCAAATCAAAATTTGACAATCTTTACGGTTGCCGTGAGTCTCTGGCTGACGGTATCAAACGAGCTACCGATGTGATGGTTGCCGGCAAAAATGTGGTGATCTGTGGTTACGGCGATGTTGGTAAAGGTTGTGCGCAGTCTATGGGTGGTTTTGGAGCCCGGGTTCTGGTCACCGAAATTGATCCGATCTGTGCTCTACAGGCTCTGATGGAGGGGTTTGAAGTGACTACGGTTGAGGATGCTCTGGCCGAAGGTGATATCTATGTGACGACGACCGGAAACCGTGATGTAATTACGGCCGAGCATATTGCCGGCATGAAAAATCAGGCGATTGTCTGCAATATTGGTCACTTTGACAGTGAGATTCAGATTGCCCGCCTTAATCAATGGCCCGGAGTGGTGAAAGAGGAAATTAAACCTCAGGTTGATCGCTATACTTTTACTGATGGATGCCAAATCTTTGTTTTGGCTGAAGGCCGTCTTGTTAATCTGGGTTGTGCTACCGGCCATCCATCGTTTGTAATGTCGGCCTCTTTTGCTAATCAGACTCTGGCCCAGCTCGATCTTTGGAAGAATAGCTATGAGGTTGGTGTCTACCGTCTGCCGAAGGAGCTTGACGAAGAGGTTGCTCGCTACCATATTGAAAAACTGGGAGCCAAATTGACCGTTATGAATGAGCAGCAGTCGGATTATATGGGTATCCCGATTGCCGGACCCTACAAGCCCGAGCACTATCGATACTAAAGGGTACTTCGAAAAATTGCCTTTTTGCTCAATAGTTACGTTAGGCTCAAATTTTAACAATCAAAATATTCAATATATTCATACGGTTAAAATCATCACCGGCCTTGTTCTTGAACAAAGGTTCTAATTTTTCAAGATACCCTGAAGTGACAAAGTAGTAAATTAGTTACTTATATCGAAAAAAAAGGGGCGCTGAGCTCAAGACATAATAGATTATGTTCCGAGTTCAGCGCCCCTGATTTTTGCTTTTTCATGGTCGGGATGAGAGGATTTGAACCTCCGACCCCTGCGTCCCGAACGCAGTGCTCTACCGGGCTGAGCCACATCCCGAATGAAAATGATGGGCTCGCTTTTAATTGATTGGGCTTGTAAAGTCAAGGGGAAAATGGCGGTTACAAGTTCCAGAAAGGGCTTGACTCTCACCCTTAAAGATGGCAAAAGGCCCAAGTCTGTAAGCTTGCATATTGGCGGGATAATCTCGTTTTTGTTGTTGAAAATAATAGAAATTTACTTTTCTTTCTTTGAGGATAGGATTAAATGAATAAAAAATATAGTAACTCATTGGCCGCCGCCTATCGCAGCCATGTGTGTGGTGCCTTGCGGGTGACCGATATTGGTTGCCGGGTGAAATTGTCCGGTTGGGTCCAGAACTGGCGTGATCACGGCGGGGTGGTTTTTATCGATCTTCGTGATCGTTATGGCTTGACCCAGATTGTTTTTAACCCGGAAAATGCGCCCGAGGCCCATGCCCTTGCCCATACCCTGCGGGGTGAGTTTGTTCTACAGGTCGAGGGTGAGGTTGTCAACCGTCCGGAGGGGACCGTTAATCCCAATATGGCCACCGGTGAGATCGAAGTGTTGGTTGATCAGGTGATGGTCTTGAATAAGGCTCGGACCACTCCCTTCATGATCGACGAAACCAGTGAAATCGGTGAAAATATCAGGTTGCAGTACCGCTATCTTGATTTACGTCGTCAACCTATGCAGGAGGCTCTTATCGCCCGGCACAAGGTGACCAAGGTTGTGCGTGACTATCTTGACGGAAAGGACTTTCTTGAAATAGAGACGCCGATGCTGACCAAAAGTACTCCGGAAGGGGCGCGTGATTATCTGGTTCCAAGTCGTACTAATCCCGGCTCTTTCTTTGCCCTTCCACAATCACCACAGCTCTTTAAGCAGTTGCTCATGGTTGCCGGTTTTGATCGTTATTTCCAGATTGTCAAATGTTTTCGGGATGAAGATTTGCGGGCCGATCGTCAGCCTGAATTCACCCAGATCGATATGGAGTTCTCCTTTGTTGAGCGCGATGATATAATCACCTTGGTTGAAGGGATGATCGCCGCTATTTTCAAGGAACTGAAAGATATAGATACGGCGCCGCCATTTTCCCGTTTGTCCTATGCCGAAGCCCTTGAGAAATATGGTCTTGATGCTCCCGATATCCGCTTTGCCATGCATTTGGTCGACCTTTGCGGGGTTTTTGCCGGCACCGAATTTAAAGTATTCCGTTCAGTTCTCGATAAAAAGGGTATTATTAAAGGGCTCAATCTTAAAGGCGGAGCCCGCCTCTCACGTAAGGAGATCGATGATCTGCTGGCGGTTGTTCAGGTCTATGGGGCCAAAGGTCTGGCTTGGATCAAGGTTAATGAGGATGGCTGGCAATCACCGATTGTCAAATTTTTTACTGAATCAGAGGTTGCAGCGCTAGGCAAAGAAATGGCGGCCGAAACCGGCGATCTCCTTCTCTTTGTCGCGGATAAAGCCGAAATTACCAATGAAGCCTTGGGTCGTTTACGTCTGCACTTAGGCCAAAAAATGGGGCTTATCGATGAGGCTCAAATGGCCTTCTGCTGGGTTGTCGACTTTCCCATGTTCGCCTGGGATGAACAGGATAAACGTCATACTGCGATTCATCACCCTTTTACGGCACCTCTTGACGAAGATCTTGACAAGTTTGATGATGATCCCTTAACTGTTAAAGCCAAGGCTTATGATCTGGTCTTGAACGGTGTTGAGATCGGTGGCGGCAGTATCAGGATTAATGATGCTGATACCCAGGCTAAAGTTTTTCAGCTCTTGAATATTGATGATGAAGAGGCCCGGGAAAAATTTGGCTTTCTTCTCGATGCTTTAAGTTTTGGGGCGCCGCCGCATGGAGGTATCGCCTTTGGTCTTGATCGTTTAATGATGCTGTTGCTTGGTCGTCAATCGATTCGTGAAGTGATTGCTTTTCCCAAGACCCAGAAGGCAACCTGTCTTTTGAGCGGGGCCCCGAATACGGTAAGCCCGCGGCAGTTGCGTGATCTGGCAATCAAAAAGGCTTAATCCGGTGATGTTGGGTTATCGCTATGATAGTGTTCTTCGCTTAATTAAAAAAATGCTACAAAATTTTTCAAGACACTCCAGAAAATAACCAAACATTCCTCAATCAAGATTAGAACCGAACACTGCTGAAAATATGGAGGAACATTCGATGACAACAGAAAAACTTCAGGGTGAGTATATAACTTTTAAGGATGGGGAGTACCGGATTCCCGACAATCCCTATGTTGGAGCCCTTGCCGGAGATGGTATCGGGCCGGATATCTGGAATGCAACTCGGATGGTTCTTGATGCTGCTGTAGAGAAGGCTTATGCTGGAAAAAGAACAATTTGTTGGCAGTTATTGGCTGCCGGTGAAGCCGCTTTTGAAGATACCGGTTCCTACCTGCCGGAAGATACCCTGGCGGCTATCAAAAAGCAACTTATTGTTATAAAAGGCCCTCTTTCAACCCCGATTGGCGGCGGTATTCGCAGCCTTAATGTGGCACTGCGTCACTATTTTGATCTCTACGCTTGTATCCGGCCGGTGCGTTATTATGAGGGTGTTCCCAGCCCCATGAAACGGCCGGGTGATCTAAATGTCGTGATCTTTCGTGAAAATACCGAAGATGTTTACGCGGGCCTCGAATGGTCTGCCGGGTCGGCTGAGGCCGAAGGCCTGGGTGCCTATCTGCGGGAAAAGTTACAAGTCAAATTACGTCCTGGTTCGGCTTTAGGTATTAAGCCGATGAGTCCCGAAGGCAGTAAACGGTTGATTCGCAAGGCGATTCAATATGCCATCGACAATAATCGGCGGGTCGTGACCATGGTCCATAAGGGAAATATCATGAAATTCACCGAAGGAGCGTTCTGTCAGTGGGGTTATGACATGGCGCAGGCTGAATTTCCCGATCAGGTGATGACCGAAGAAGAGTTGGTGACCCGTTATCAGGGTGATTGGCCGCCGGGGAAAATTTTGCTCAACGACCGCATCGCCGACGCTATGTTTCAGCAGCTTTTGTTGCGACCGTCCGAATATGATGTACTGGCCACACCTAATCTTAATGGTGACTATCTCTCCGATGCCTGTGCCGCTCAGGTCGGGGGTTTGGGGATTGCGCCGGGGGCCAATGTTGGCGACGGGATTGCCATTTTTGAAGCAACCCACGGTACGGCTCCCAAATATGCCGGTCTTGATAAAGTCAATCCCGGCTCATTAATTCTTTCCGGCAAGATGATGCTCGATTTTATGGGTTGGAAAGAGGCTGGTGAACTGGTCGAAAAAGCTTTGCAAAAAGCGATTTTGGGTCGCCAGGTAACCTACGATCTTGCCCGCCAGATGGAGGGTGGTGAAGAGGTCAGTTGCAGTGTCTTTGCCAAGTTAATTGTTAAGGCTATGTAGCCCAGAAAATCTTTCCCTATCTTACTTCTCGTAAAATAGATGGCTTTGCGGTTGTGCTCTTGGGGGGCTTTCTGATAAGCACAAGCGCGCTTTCTGATATCCCGATATTTTACTTTACCATCCCAAAACAAACTTTTTACGAGCTCATTAAAATAACATCATGCAGAACTATCGTCGACTTCTTCGTTATTTGATCCCGCTTTGGCCACAATTGCTGATCTCTGTTGTTTGCATGATCGCCTTTGCCCTGTTGACTGCGGCAGTGGCCTTTATGGTTAAGCCGGCCTTGGATGATATTTTTATCAATAAAAATGCGGTAATGCTCAAACTTTTACCAGCGGCCTTAATCACGATTTTTGCCTTGAAAGGGGTCGCCAATTTTTTCCAAACTTATTATACCGGTTACGTAGGTAGTCGGATTATTACCACTATCAGGGAAGAGGTCTATTTTCATATTCAGAGTCTCTCACTCTCCTTTTTTACATCGATTCCGAGTGGGGCTTTAACCTCGCGTATCATTTATGACGTCGCGATGATCCAGCGCGCAGTATCAAACGTGATTGCTGGCCTGTTGAAAGATTTAATTACGGCCCTGGGGCTGGTTGCTGTTCTCATCTATCGGGATTGGGAATTATCTATAATTGTTCTGATTCTCTTTCCTCTTTTCTTTTTTCCAATTTTTAAATATAGCCGGAAACTGCGGCGTTTCAGTAAGAAAAGTCAGGCCCAGATTGCTGAAATCACAGCTTTTTTACAGGAAAGTTTTACCGGTATACGGGTTATCAAGGCTTTTTTGATGGAGGAGTACAACCGTAGGGAGTTTCATATTATTAACGAAAGGCTCTTAGGTTTGATATTGCGCCGTTTAAAGATCAAAGCCCTGTCTGTACCGATCTCTGAAACGGTCGGGGGCCTGGCGGCTGCAGCAGTAATCTGGTATGGTGGCAGTCAGGTGATTCAGGGTAGCTCGACACCGGGAAATTTCTTCTCATTTATGACGGCTCTTTTTATGTTGTATGGGCCGGTTCGCACCCTTAATCGCAGTAACAATCAGATTCAGGAATCCTTAGCAGCCGGTAAACGGGTTTTTGAAATGTTGGATACCAAACCGGAAATTTTCGATCAGCCCAATGCTCCTGAACTTCCTCCTCTGCAACGGGATATATGTTATGAAAATGTTTGCTTTTCCTATGGTGATGAAGATGATGTGATTAGAGGACTTTCGTTGCAGGTGCGGAAAGGGGAGACGGTTGCCATTGTTGGCCGGAGCGGTAGTGGTAAGACGACATTGCTGAATCTGTTGCCGCGTTTCTACGAAGTGGATAGCGGGCGGATCACCATTGATAATCTCGATATTCGGGAGGTGACGCAAAAGTCGTTACGCAGCATTATTTCGATAGTTTCCCAGCATACCATCCTCTTTAATGACACGGTTCGCAATAATATAGCTTATGGTAGATCTGATGTGAGTCTGGAGGAGATTGTTGGCGCCGCCCGTTCTGCTAATGCCCATGAGTTTATCGAGGGTCTGCCATCTCAGTATGATACCATCATCGGTGAAAATGGGGTCAGACTGTCGGGAGGCCAGCAGCAGCGTCTTTCAATTGCCCGGGCTCTTCTGAAAAATTCGTCCATTCTGATTCTTGACGAAGCTACCTCCTCGCTCGATACCGAGTCCGAAAGGGCTGTGCAGGAAGCCATTGATCGATTAATGGAGAACCGTACTTCATTGGTCATTGCCCATCGGCTTTCGACCATTATTAACGCGGATCGCATCGTGGTGCTGGAAAATGGTGTGGTCATCGAGGAAGGTACTCATAAAGAGCTGCTCGAAAAAGGTGCTGAATATGCC
>Ga0307991_1001972_pt1 | contig 14097 bp, 7 predicted proteins | sample EllFjometagen131_FD_203146 | JGI IMG/M metagenome (GOLD analysis project Ga0307991, IMG submission 203146) | Marine microbial communities from Ellis Fjord, Antarctic Ocean - #131 | ecosystem: Environmental > Aquatic > Marine > Unclassified | place: Southern Ocean | collected 2014-10-08
AAAATGAGTGAAATCAAAGCGAAGATGGTCAGGATGTACATAAGAACCCTTTTGCTGAATATGATCTCCCAGTACCTCACGCAGAGCAGCCTGCAGCAGATGTGCGGATGTATGATTACGCATTATCCGCATTCTTCGTTCACTGTCAATTTCAGCAGTTACTGATCCTGTCTGAGGTACACCTTTGAGGAGTGTTCCCTGATGGATAAATATATCATTATCTTTCTGAACTTCCAGAATTCTGATCACAAATTCTTCACCTTTCACGAAGCCGGTATCAGCTACCTGACCTCCTGATTCCGCATAGAAAGGTGACTTATCCATCACGAATATCACTTTGCCTTCATCCAGATAAAAATCCAGAATATTGCAATCTGCTGTCATCTGATCATATCCCACAAACTCTGTAACCGGCTGAGTGAGTAATTGAATTAATCGCTCATCAGTATTATTTAAAGTAAATTTTGCTGAAGCTCTGGCTCTATCACGCTGTTTTTGCATCTCTTTAGTAAATCCCTCAAGATCAAGCTTAAGATCATAGCGCTCTGCCATTAGTCTGGTGAGGTCAGGAGGAAAGCCAAAAGTATCATAAAGCATAAAAATATCCGTACCGGGAATTTCCTGTATATCTTCATTTTCAAGTTGCTTCCTGATCTCCTCAAAGCGGATAAGACCCTTATCTAAGGTCAAATTAAAGCGTTCTTCCTCTGAATTTATCATCATTTTTACAAAGGCTTTCTTGTCTTCCAATTCCTGATAATGATGTCCCAGATTTTCTATAACCACATCCACCAGACCATCCAGGAAAGGCTTCTTCAAATTTATCAGCCTGCCATGATGTGCAGCCCGTCTTAATATCCTTCTGAGCACATATCCTCTTCCTTCATTAGAAGGAGTTCCTCCATCAGCAATAGCAAAACTGAGGCAGCGGATATGGTCTGCAATCACCCTGTGAGGTACACCAGCATTTCCCTGATCATAAGCCACACCACTAATTTTCTCAACTTCTTTAATAATTGGCATAAAAAGGTCAGTATCGTAATTGGAATTCACTCCCTGCAGCACTTGACAGATGCGTTCCAATCCTGCACCAGTATCGACATATTTATTTTTCAAGGGATGTAGCTCTCCATCTTCATCGCGATTATACTGGATAAACACCAGATTCCACAGCTCAATATAACGGTGACAATCACCATTTACCCGGCAGGTATGACTTTCTACATCTTTCATATTGCAGAATTCTTCTCCCAGATCAATATGGATCTCACTACTGGGTCCGCAGGGTCCTGTTTCTCCCATTTCCCAGAAATTATCTTTATCTCCATGATATTCTATATGACTATTATCAATATCTGTTTCCAGTTTCCAGATATCATATGCTTTCTCATCGCTGTTGTGCACGGTGGCATAAAGCTTTTCCTTTGGAAGTTTCCAGACATCAGTAAGCAGTTCCCATGACCATAAGATAGCTTCCTTTTTATAATAATCAGCAAAACTCCAGTTACCCAGCATCTCAAAAAATGTATGATGATACCCATCTTTGCCTACTTCTTCCAGATCGTTATGCTTCCCGCCTGCTCTTATGCACTTTTGGCTGTCAACCACCCTGCCAAATTCCGGTGCTATCCTGCCCAGAAATATATCTTTGAACTGATTCATCCCGGCATTTGTAAATAACAATGTGGGATCGTTATCCGGCACTACGGGGGCACTCTTAACTACTCTATGACCCTTACTGACAAAAAAGTCTATAAATTCTTGTCTGATCTCTTTACTATTTTTCATATATATTATACCTCATATCTCTTTTATTTCATTATGGTAAAAAACGATAGAATCAGTTTTTATGTAAAGTAAATTGTTTCTTTAAGTGGAGAGCAGGAATTAGACTGTTCAATCTTAATAGTTGATTTCTCCCTGAAAGGTATTAGTTGTGTGGGTTATTTTATTGTTGTATCAAGACCATCCTTGGTCTTGCTTTCTTTTTCCTCACCCAGATCAGGGATGATCTGGATACAACGGACATTGACCAAGTAAGACCTTGCGCATGGTCGATAGACCTCCGCAATGGCTGTCCTATAATAAAAAGTTATAAAGCACGGTTAAAAAACCACTTACATACAGATAAAATCCACCTCAATAAGTCAACCATTCGGAAGGTCTATCGACCATTCAGAAGGTCTTGGCTGGGGGTTTTTATGAACAGTCTCGAATAACTGCAATTTACCCTCAAATTCGATTTTTATTGACATGATTATCACCTGTTTATTCTCTCAATAAAAAGCTACAGGAGACTAAGATGAAGTATTTATTAACCTTTTTCCTCTTTATAAATATCCTCGTATTGTCCGCTACAGACGTGAGCGGTATTCAAACAGGTACTTGGACTCTGGAAGGTAGTCCTTATACCGTGATCGGAGATGTGGAAATTCCTGCTAGAGAAGAACTCACCATTGAGCCTGGTGTAACCGTGCAGTTCTGGGGTGATTGGAGTATCACTGCTGAAGGAATGTTAAATGCTCAGGGTACTGAAACTGATTCTATCTATTTTGACCGCTATCCTACTTACAGCGGATATTGGGATGAATTGCGTCTGGAGCAGGAAACTGGGGATGGTTATGAGATTTCCTATTGCTTCATTCGCGGAGCAGATAATGGCGTGAATTCTATTGATGCCCCAGTGCATATCCACCATTGCCAGTTTGATGCCAATATAACCGGTATTCATCTCTTTGCTATTGGTAATGATAATCCGCCGGAAGTGCTCATAGAAAATTGCCTCATAGAGCGAAGTTATGAAAACGGTATAGATATATATGAGAACGGTAATGCCACTATCCAGAACTGCGAAATAACCGGTAATGGTATGGGTACTCAATACCGTGGTGCGATTCAGGTGAATATTCAGACTAATGGAGCGGTTTGTTCACCTCTGATCCAGAACAATAATATCCATGATAACTACAAGCAGGGTATCACCTGCACAGATATGTTCTCTGCCGGTATTATCAATGCGCAGATCGAGAATAATCAGATCACCGGTAATCTTACCGGAGTTTACTTCTATAATTGCGGCGGAACTCTACTCAATAATGAAATTTCTGGTAATTTTATTCCAGGTGATATGAATAGTGGAGCCGGGGTGATGTGTTATGGCTCTCGATCTACTCCTGGTATTGCCGGAAATACTATCACCGGAAATTACACCGCTCTCTATATAACAAACGGTGCCAATCCTATTCTGGGAGACTGCCAGAGTGCGAATCCCGCTGAATTGGGTATGAACATCTTTCAGGATAATATCGATGCTAACGGTGTAAATAACTCTGTCTATGTGTATAACTGCTCCAATACTTATACTATTATGGCGGAAAATAATACCTGGGATTCAGAAGATTTTGATGAAATTGCCGAAACTATTCACGATGGCAATGACAGTCCCTCTTTACCAGTAGTGGATTTTGACCCCATCCATTCATTGCCGACTACTCTGCTTTCAGGAACTTTCACCTATAATGGAGGTTATGAAATTGATACCTGGATATTAAGTCTGGTTAGTGTAAATTATAGTTTAGATATCGAGTCTTTCCTAATTGAATACGGCAGTTTTGAACTTACAACTATCCCTTCGGGATATTATTTTCTGGAAATCTGCGGCTCCAGCGTCGAGGGTATTACAGTTAGTGGCACTAATGGAGATTACCGTTTCCCGGAAGTTCTCACTATCAATGAAAGCAGTCAGTACACTGATCTGGAAATTGACGTAAATGACATGGATTTCAGACTTTTTTATTATGTTCCCCAAATCATGCAGGATGGCGATGTCACCTTATATCATTTTATTGAAGGTGCTAATTATCCCACCAGCCAGGCACTGCTATATCATGATGGAGATTATCTGCGTTACTGGGGCAGACCGCAATACAACGATGACGGCTGGTATATTGATGAATTTACTGCTCCTCACCCGATTTATCAGAAAATCAATCATCTTGCTGTTGGTGATACATGGGAATCTTTAAGACTTTATGGAGGTGATGAATCCATTATCTATCAGTACACTGTAACTGCAAGAGATACATTGATCTTCATTAATGAAGATGTCCAGACTTTCACGACCGAAGCAGTATGGGAAAATAACTGGCTCCTGGAAAATTTCTCTGACCAGATAGGTATAAGCTCACATCTGAACTTAAATGAGAATGAGTTGCTGTTCCTGAATTTTGAACTCGATACGGATAACTCGGTATTTCCTGTTGCTGATCCTTCATTCCTGCCTCTTGCTCTTGATTATTTTGCTCTTTATACTTTTAATGAAAATAGCGAATCTCCCTGGAATCTGGTTTTTGCCTATGACGCCAATGATGATCAGATATTACAGTGGTTTCCTCCTTGGGAAAACACTAATTGCCTTACCTACCGCATCTATGCAAATGATGTCATGATAAATGAAATACCTGTCTCGGACAGACAGTATCTTCTGCCACTGCCAATAGACGTAACCACAGATTTCTATGTTACCGGCTTTGACGGTATAACTGAAACTGAGCCTTCAAATACTATTACCTGGATTGTGCCCACTGGCGAAGATAATGACCAGGTTCCCCAGAATATTACTCAACTAAATCAAAACACCCCCAATCCCTTCTCGCCTGATAATTCCCGCTCAGCAGTTACCCGCATAACATTCAATCTGGCAGAAGATTCTCAAGCCAGACTTACCATCTATAACTGCCGCGGCAGAAAGATCAAAGATCTGATGAATGAACACTTATCAGCAGGAAATCACGAAATATTTTGGGATAGTACCACGGAAAATGGTAATCCTGCAGCTACAGGTATATATTTTTATAAACTGAATACTGCCCACACCACAATTTCCCGCAAGCTGCTGCTCCTCCGCTAAAAGAATCAGCAGTAGCCCTAAGCCCAACAAACCAAATAGGTCTTATAAGTCTTATAAGACCTATATCCTATAACAGCTTAGCCCAATATGTGCCCTTAAACCGGAACAACTTAGCACGTACTCACATTATAATGTCACTACGTGCTAAGTTGTTCCGGTAAATTGACATCAAATGGTGTGGGTATCTTAGGTATAAATTGCGAAATAGAGGGCATCTTTGGACATTATGGGACATTTTATGGTATAATACACATAATCTGTAACATGGTACAGATTATGTGTCATGACACATTAATTGTACCATATAGGTGAATATGTATCAGACATGCAATGGGTTAGGATGCGGGCAGAAATTGGCATAAGAAAATAAATTTTCCATTTTTCTGACTATGTTTTTAAATTATAATAGAGAAATGACTTTAACTAACTTTAGGAGCGATAACACGTAAGAATATCCACATAACTATCTGATATAAATAGAGATAGTCGTTATATGATGGAATCATGAAATAAGTTACACTGTGAGTGACATGAAAATAAATAAGTAGTGAGAGTGTGCATATAATAATTGGAGAGGGTAAAAAATAAAATTAGGGAAGTTATTTTTCTTGACTATATTATAGTGGTAAAAGGTTTTTTAAAATAGAATGGAATTATTAGAAAAAATATAGGAGAATATTATGAGAAGATTATTCGTGGTCGTGGCAATGATGGTCACATTTTCAATCCTGCTGGCAGTTGCAGTAGATGATATAACCGCTTTAGGCATAGCTGAATATCAGTTAGAGCTAAAAGGCAAGACAGATTTTAATATTACAGCAGAGGAAATAATTCCCGGAGCGTCAGGAGATGCTGTAGCATATTTGTATCAGTTATCACCCCAGGGATTTATCATAGTGAGTGTGGATACAGATCTTCCTCCCGTTGTGGGTTATTCATTCACCAATGATTTTTCTTTAGAAGACGTGAACAGTCAGGGTTATCTGTTTGTCCAGACAGATATGAGCAATCGTCTGGCAGCAAGGGAAATTACACCGGTGAATATTTTGACTGAGAATCGAGAGAAGTGGACTGCTTATTTGACTAATGATGAATCAGCTTTGATCAGTCGAGATCGTGCAGTGTATCCGCCAGAAGGTTATTCTTCAACAGGTGGCTGGATAGATATGGAATGGGATCAGGGTTATCCCTGGAACTCATATTGTCCTGTGGATGATGTAAATAGTGGCAGAGCGGTAACAGGTTGTGTGGCGACATCCCTTTCTATGATCCTGGCTTATCATGAATATATTGGGGATGCCAGTTTTAACAATAATGATGATTATACCAGTATAGAGGATAATTTTTACTGTTTGATCGATAATGATTCAGAAGAGAATGATTTTCCTGATTTCCCAACCTTGAATACCTATTTGGCAGATGTTCAGGAATATTTTGCTGGTGTGGGTCCTATGACCAATCATGTCCTGGCTACTTTAAATTTTGCAGCAGGTGTAGCTGTTCGGATGAAATATTCTAATCTTGGCTCGGCTTCTTATGTATACTGGTTAGGGCACTATGATACCAGAAACGCCTTACTGAACAAATTTGATTATGATACTGCTGTAGGTATTTCAGGCAGTAGTCCTCAGTTCTATGACGAGCTTCAGGATGACATGGAGAATGGTCGTCCAGCGATGTTTGGCATATTTGGTGGCACAGCAGGTCATGCAATATTATGCGATGGCTATAATACAGGAGATGACACCTATCACTTGAATATGGGTTGGGGTGGATATGAGAATGGCTGGTATTCACTTCCTTATGAAATACCTCAAGGTTATAATGTCATTGATAATGCAGTTATTAATATTGAAGGCGGGGGCACTTTGTTTGATCTTTTTGCGCTGGTTTCCAATAGTGATGGATCAGTTCCCGCTAATGCCGATATCGAGTTCAGAGGTAGTAGATTATATGAAGGCAACCTTGGTACCGGTGGTTCTTTTGCCTATGATTTCATGCACGAAGGCACCTATATTGTAACAGCTACTTATGAGAATCCAGGTGGTGGATATTTCTATAAATCACAAACTTTTGATCTTAATGACAGTAACAATTTCCTGGTAGTGACTTTAGATGATTATACAACTTTGACGGGTAGCGTAAGCGGTGTTTCAGATCTCTCAGGGGTAGTGATCACTTATTATAATGATGAAGGTGAGATAATGACCGGTGGTATTACAGATGCCAGTGGAAATTATTCTATCGTAGGGATTATGCCTGGTTCTTACCTGGCAACAGCATCCTGGGGTGGTACTTATTTTGCTGAACAAGAAGTGGAGATCACAGCTACTCAGCAGAACTTTGACTTCACTCTGGAAAATTATCCCGAGACAGGAACGCTTAGCTTTTATGAAGGCACAGGAGAAATTTTCCATTTAATACCTACTACAATGAGCTGTGCATTCAAGCTTACACCAGAGGATCTTACAAATTATCAGGAAACAATATTCAATAAAGTTCGTTTTGTTTCACCCATAAGTCCTGATAATGGTCAGCTTTGGGGTCAGATCTGGGCTAATGGTGAGCTCGTATCTGAGAAGGCAGTAGATAATTTCAGTTATGGTGAAGTAGTGGAAGTAAACCTTGATAATCTTGTACCAGTAGAACCAGACATGGATTATTTTGTCGGATTCAAGGTACAAAGTTCAAATGCAGACTTCGCCTGGTTTGATACTTCAGCGAGAGTACCCGGTAAGGGTGCCTGGTTCAGGATCAATGGCTGGACAGAAGTTAACAGCAATTATGATCATAACTTTATGATCACAGCCAAAGTGATTTCTATGACGGCAGATGGTGAAGAGATGGATATTAATCCAGTTGTAGATATGCTGGGACAGAATTATCCAAATCCCTTTAATCCAGAAACAAATATCGCATTTAGTCTGGCAGAAACAGGTCAGACAAGTTTGGAAATCTATAATATCCGCGGTCAGAAGATTAAAACTCTGGCAAATAATATTCTGGAAGAAGGTGAACATATACTGCACTGGAGTGGTAATGATGATAGTGGCAAGCCGGTTTCCAGCGGGATATATTTCTATAAATTAAAGAATGGCAGATATACATCTACCAAGAAAATGATATTAATGAAATAACGTGAATCGTAAGTCGTGAAACGTGAGACGAAATATGGGCAGACTTCGGTCTGCCCATTTTTATTATAATGATTAAGATAGCATTTTTTTCTGATACGCATCTGGGATTTGATTTGCCAGTGCGTCCACGATTGAATATAAGGCGACGGGGAGAGGACTTTTTTGACAATACACGGCAGGTACTGGATAGAGCAATAGCAGAAAAATCTGATCTGATCATTCATGGGGGAGATCTTTTCTTTCGCAGCAAAATCCCTGCTCCAATTATCGATAAGGTATATGCTCTATTATTTGAATATGCCGAACAGGGAATACCGATCATAATTGTGCCTGGAAATCATGAACGCTCAGTGCTGCCACAATCTATTCTGCTTAATCATCCTAATTTATACATTTTCCAGCAGGCAGAAAGTTTTGAATTCTTGATCAGAGGACAGAAAGTAATAGTTTCTGGTTTTCCTAACATCCGAAATGATGTAAGAAGCAGTTATGGAGAAGTCCAGGAAAAACTGAAGCGGGAGCGGGAAAGTCTCAATATACTTGTGATGCATCAGGCAATTGATGGCTCTCAGATAGTGGGTTATACCTTTCGTGATAGCGCTGATGTAGTTAATATCAAAGATATTAGCCGAGATTTTGACCTGGTGCTGAGTGGGCACATTCACAGGAGACAGATACTCACCAATGGACGTCAGCCCATCATCTATAGCGGTTCTGTGGAGCGGACATCCTTTCAGGAGATGAGTGAGCCAAAGGGATATTATAATGTGGAGATGGCAAAGTGGTCAACAGGCTGGCGGGTAGATAAGATAGCATTCAAAGAACTGCCTGCACGTCCCATGGTAGATATATATTTGGATGAGATAATGGGCAGAAGTAACTGGGAAGAGCTTTTAAAAGGTAAACTGAGTCATCTGGCATCAGACAGCATTGTCCGGTTGAAACTGAAAGATAAAAAAGCGAATTTCAGCCTGACAGCAGAGCAATTAAGAAACATATTCCCAGAAACGATGAATTACAGTTTGTCACGCTCATTTTTCGCTGTCAGAAGTGATAAAAATTTGTGAAGGGAAGCATAAATTAGAATTTAATCTTCCTTTTTTATTGTTCGTTGCCTGATTTATCCCTTGACAGCTTAAAAATCAATTATTAATTCAGAAAATAGCTAATAAGAAAATAATATTATATCGGAGAAGATTATGAGACGAAACTATCCTTTTAGTGCGTTAGTGGGACAGGAAGAATTATTCCTGGGGCTTCTATTGAATGTGATAAATCCTGAATTAGGTGGGCTCTTGATCAAAGGAGTGAAAGGTTCAGGGAAAAGCACAGCAGTACATGGATTAAGCGATGTGATACCAGATATCAGGATACTTAAGGACTGTGAGTTTAACTGTAATCCCGATAAACAGGAAGAGTGGTGTAAAAGTTGCCAGGTGAAATATACTGGAAAAGAGAAACAGGTGATAAATCATCAGGTGAGAACTGTGTCCGTTCCTTTGAGTGTTACAGAAGACAGGCTGCTGGGAACGATAGATATTGAGCGATTACTTCAGAAAGGTGAGAAGCATTTTATACCGGGAATTCTGGCACAGGCGCATCGTCAGATATTATATATAGATGAAGTGAATCTGCTGCCTGATCATATAGTAGATGATATTCTGGATGTTGCAGCAATGGGTTGGAACCTGGTAGAGCGGGAAGGTTTTTCTGTGGAGCATCCAGCGAAATTTTTATTGATAGGTACGATGAATCCGGAAGAGGGAGAATTACGTCCGCAGATTTTAGATCGTTTTCCGCTTTCTGTGGAACTGAAATCAGTGGAAGACGGCAGGTTGCGGAAGGAGATCATTCAACGGAATCTGGCATTTGAGCGTGATGCAGCAGGCTTTATTGACAGTTTTATAACTGAAACAGAAGGTTTACGCAACCAGGTGGAAGGTGCCAGGGCATTACTGGGAAAAGTTCAAGTAAACCCGGTTTTTTATGATCTGGTAGTGAAACTTGGCAGTGAATTTAAACTGGATGGACACAGAGCAGATATTGTAATAATCAAAACAGCCAGAACCCAGGCAGCTCTGGAAATGAGAGGGGAAGTAGAATATCGCCATATTCGTCAGGCAGCACATCTTGCTCTGGGACATAGAACTCGTGAAGGTGGATTGAGTAAGCCATTAACAACCGAGGAAATTGATGAGTTCTTTGATCATCATAAGGAATGGCAGGCTAAAGGACAAGGGAAAACTAAACGTAATGTTGTAGATAAGAATATCAGGCTTTTTACAGATAGTGGATTGGTGCAATACGAAAAAAAATGACCAGGGCTTTGGGTAATGCAGTAACCTGGCTCGAAACCCAAAGTCCGCAAGAACTTGAGTCACATATTCCACAATTAGCGATTCGTTATGCAGAGGCAGATTCGGAATTAACAGAAGCGGAAAAGATGATCTTAATTGAGATGCTCAGCATTTTTGCCAGATATCATAATAAGAGTGAGAATCTGGCAGCTTTACAATATTTTCTGCGCCAGCTTTCTGATCCGGAGTCTGATATAACAATTATTCCAGCTAAAGGTGGTATAAATAAATCGTTGTTTATCTTTGATGAACAGATGAATCTGAAAACGCTGATGAAATATGTGCTGGGACTGGTACGTAACCGCAAAATAATCGGAGAAGGGTTAAATCTGCCTCGGTACAGGACAGTACGCAAGCAAGTATCGGACAACAGGGAAGAAGAAGCCAGGTTTAAGATCGAATCCGGCTGGCAGCAGAAACTGCGTTTGAATCTGGCAAAGCGCAGGAAAAGCCGGAGGATCACTGACCAAATGTATAAGGCAACTCGTAGTAGAATATTAAGGTATCAGCAAACAGGTGGAGGTGAATTGTGTCTTTTGCCTACTTTACTCAATGCTGTTGGAATGGGGCATTATAATCTGGCTGAGAAAAGATTTACGATCACTAAGTCTGATTTCTGCCACGCTGTTTATGCTCAGAACGAAATATTTAATATTATGCTGGTGCTGGATACGAGTAAGTCCATATCCTGGGTGATACCGCATATAGAGAAACTGGTGAGTTGCCTGAGCGATAATGTGAGTAAAGCACGTGACAAACTGGGATTGATCACTTTCCGGGATGATCTGGCGCAAATCTATCATTATCCTACTTTGAATGTATTACAGGTGATAGGTACAATAAATCAATTGGAAGTGAAAGGTGGCACTCCCTTAGGGGAGGGTTTGCAACTGGCTAATCAGGTATTAGGAAAAAGTAAGTATCGACTGGCTGGCATGAAGAATTTAGTAATCCTGATTTCAGATTGTTTCCCTGAACCATTGGAAGGAGGGCATACAAACCTGCTTGATGAACCATCCTATAAGAAAGTGATCAAAGTTGCTGAGCAACTGGCAGCAAACCGGGTGAGACTGATGATCATTAATCCTGCCCGTAAAAGTAATAAAACATACTGGAGCAAGAAGTTAATTGACGCCCTGATGAAAAACGGGGGAACACGATATCTGGAACTGAACCCTGTAACAAGCTATAATCTGTTCAAGGGAGAAAAAGTAATTGTCGATAAAGATAATCTTGAGCAACTGATGGAAATGATGGGTGAATTGAAGGTGGAATAAGCAATATGGGTGGGGATTTTATAATTTAAGAATGAGATTTTTTCTGATTTTAGATACTATTTGTTGATCAATTCCGGCTTCCTCAGCAAAATAATCCCACCGTGAGAATGTATCGATAACTCTTTCTATCAGCATATTTGCATTTCCCTTTTTCAGGTCAGCTTTTTCTGCCAATGCAATAAGATCATTACAGCTTATATTCTCTCTTTTGCCATTTATACTCATCTGATGCCGATTTGTCCAGGTGCCGGTGGGATTCCAGGCATAAGTAAGATCATAAGCAGGAGCTAAAGACCATTCGCCTTTCCTGTTCATGATAAAGGCAATATTCTTTACGTGATCATCGCAATTCCTTCCCACTATATTAAATATTGCCCTCAAGACCATTTGCTCAAGGTCTTCTTGTGGAAGTTGCAGACGTCTGATAACCTGTAATGCCTGTTCATAGGAATAGCTGGATGGCAGTGTATAATCAAAATGTGCTATTGCTCCCAGGGTTTGAACGTGTAATTTTCCAGAATCAGTTACTCTGTCAAATCGTCTTGTTATGAAATGAGAACGACCACCTTCTGAATAAATCTGGCATTTACTCATAGATATACCGGCATTAACAGCCATCAGGTGATAAGCATACTCGATTTTCCCATATCCCTGCGGTGAAGCGAGAGGATTACTGCTATTTTCTGATATACCGTCAAATTTCATTATCCAGTGTTCAAAACCTTTGGGCAGCTTAAGCTGACCAGATTTAAATTTACCACTATCAGGATTCCAGGCAAGTATTGCTTTTGCCCTAGCACCACCAGCAGAAGAACCCACGCGAATAATATCTTCTATTGCTTTCTGATCATTCTTGCCAGTTAAAGAACCCGAGAGCTTTTCTTTTTCATTAAGTATCTGATTTGCCAGATTTACTAGCTTTTCTATTTCAAGAGGGGATGTTCTCTGGCTGATACCTTTAATTGCAGGTTCATATTCCAGAGCACCCATACCTCGATTACCTACATAACAAAGCCTTTCTACCGGATCAAAATCCTCTTTTTGTCTTCCTTGCTCTGCCAGCCAGGTGTCAATTACTGCGTTTCCAAAACGATCTGGCAAAGAATCTGCCAGCAATCCGGGTAATCCTTTAAATGCTTCTCCGTTCAACGCAGGAAAAGAATATGGCGCTTCAGAAAGTGGCATTGTGAGAGGCGCCACTTGAATACCACTGGCGAGAAATTCGGGCATATACTGAAATACCCCTGTTTGTTGATCACTTAACCAGGAGACTACTCCAATATTAGTACCCCAAAGTTTGACTTTGGCATTTGTACTCATTTTCTATCCTTCTCATCACCCCATCCCCAATCCGATTTGCTAAGGATGATTGATCGTGGTCTTGCTCGATAACGCTGTTTTTGTGTTTTATTGATCAGTTTGACTGGCTGAAGAGAAGGATCAGGCAATAGGATTTCCAGATTCTGCACTATATCCAAAGCTGACATTACTCTGATAAAAGTATTTAAAGATACACCTTCACCTTTTTCCATTCTGCCAATAGTTCTCCGGGATACACCAGCTTCTTCTGCCAGTTGCTTCTGAGTAATATTGCGTGAAAGCCTGACCTTTTCAAGTCTCTGGCAAACTGCCTTCTCAATCTGGATGCTGGAAGCAAGAGAGAAATCAATATTATAGGACATATATTACTCCTTATTAATTAATATTATCAATAAAAGGTAATAAATTACCAATTAACGCATCTTTGTCAAGTTAATAATTTCAGTTCAACTGAAGAGAAAAGTAATCAAAGAGTTTATGATGCAGGAATATCTGCTGGAAGAATGTTTCCAGCTTTGGATTTTCAATGATTTCCTGGAACTTGTTACTTCTGAGAAGATGAATAATTTCTTTATCAATATCCCTGTAGGATAAATTTCTGCGATGAGCGAGGAAATCCTTCTTTTCTTTTAACCAGTTGCGATATAATGCTGTGGCTTTTTTTAGTCTGACAATACCTTTTTTATTTTGACGATATAATTTATGCAGATCATGCAGGAGGATATTTATCTCATCATAGATGGCAAATTTATTATGGAAAACCTGGTGCGGGATCACGTCAGTGAAGCCATATTTTTTGTAGAGCGGCATCAGTGAATAATAGAATTGCTGATTATGAATGGGTGAACCATAAGGATCATTATTGGCATAAAGCTTGGTGATACTTTCCAGGGAATCTGGGAATTCTGACTTGATGAAATCGAGGAAGTAGTCTTTTTGTCTGCCGGGTTTGAGAGTAAGTGAGGAAATCCAGATGAAATCAACCTTCAGATCACGGGCTTTTTGCAATAATGCTTGTATATGAACAGGACTATCTGATACTTCCGGGATGAGAGGCATGGCAAGGATACCGGTACGAAAACCTGCAGCAACTGAAG